>ERZ780167.1976-NODE-1976-length-16877-cov-5.939603_pt1 | contig 16877 bp, 25 predicted proteins | sample MGYA00510982_ERZ780167 | MGnify/ENA primary metagenome ERZ780167 (study PRJEB29588, sample SAMEA2146107) | human gut metagenome | biome: human gut; feature: human-associated habitat; material: faeces | place: Denmark | collected 2008/2010 ... | reverse complement strand
TAGTACACCGACATAATAACGTAATTTCTGTCGTTTTTGAACCTTCTCAACATCGTCGTCATACTTATCATTCTCTATATCACCCATCTTACTTAACCTTCTCAATATCGTCGTTATACTTAACATTCTCTATATCACCCATCTTACAACACTCCTATAAATACAAAAGAACCCGCTACTTAGAACGGGTTCTCACATTGATACATCTGACGGTGAGGGCTTACCAGGTTGACTTTACAACACCGTCAGTATCTTTATTTTACCACAATCTCACTTATAATCTTCATCTTCAATGTTTGTCCACAAAACATCGTTCTTGCTGTTCCACTCGTTATGCCATAGTTCCATTGTCTTGCTGAACTTCATCTCTGCGTATACAGCGCCAGCAAGTCCGCCCAGAACCATAGTTACGATGCTACCAAGGATAAAACCCCAAAGCGCCCACATGACATACCCTTTCTTACCCTGCGTATCTTAAAACACCATCCCACGGAAAACTATACCATCCACTAACTGATACCTCGTTTCCTGTTTGGTCTCCAGTTCGTCCACCAGTAATTCCGCCGAATTCATTGATATGCGCTCCTACATTCTGCTGTCCACCAATATACATCTCTGTATGACTAGATATGTTCAACAGGATATCACCACGCTGCAATTGGCTTACATCATTGCCAGCACCGCTCAACCATTCCCATCCTGCTCCCGTGAATTGTTGAATCATTGTTTGAGTGCTACCGTATGGTGAGCTTTCATATACATTGAACCCAGCTTGTTTTGCGCAATAGAGCAGAAGCGAGCTACAGTCATAATCTGGCCCCCATCGATTGGCTTGGTCATACCCATGGGAATCGTCGTTTGCTATATCGATAGCCAGTTGCACCATTCCTTCAACATCCTGGCTAGGTGCCGAGCTTCCGCCACCGCTATTAAGATTCGAGCTTGATAGTTTGGTGAAAATTCCAGTTTTTACCCAGCTTGAACGGGTTCGATTGCGGATTTGCTGTGTGTCCTCCCATGTTCCTTTAGGCAGGAATCTATAGAATTCAACATCGTTGAAATAAACCCATCCATCTGTCCCAATCATTCCGATATATGAACATGCGCTTCCATCGGCTTTCGTTGCTTCAATCTTAACAGTTGTCATCGCGTCCACCTCATAATGTCTCGAACCCATCCTTTGATTTTCTGGTTCTCGAATCGCATATTACCGCATTCGTATGCAGCCTTGAACAAGCGTATTCCAGCTCCTTGGAACTGTCCCGAAAGAATGAGCCTATTTGGCTGATGGTCTTGAGTCGTTGCCGAATACTGTATTTCGCAGTTCGGGTCATAGTTTGGGGAACAATAGAATGTGTTGTATTTAGGGTCGAACCATACTCCGATAGGCTTCTCATGAAACCATAGCACGAACTTCATTTTCGCGTTCTTAGGCTTCTTCGCAATAAATGTGTCATCATCCAAGAGAGTTTTATTTTGAATAGCATAATCGCGATAGCGGCTATCCCCAACAACATGGGCATAGAATCGACTTTGCATTTTCGATGCCGCGACTTCTGGCGATACAACATTTTGAATGAGAACATCCTTATTGCGATAGACCTTGATTTTGCCTGGTTCTGGCAATGTCAATCCGAATTCATCGAAATACGGGTTGTTCGTTGCCAGTGCGTTTGCTAGAAACCAAACTCGAACGTTTCGCTCACGTGCGATAGTCTCGTAATACTCGAAGAACTTTGTCACTTCGTCGAATAGGTAATGCGGTGCGCCTATACCTCGCTCGTCGATAATGAACTCGTCGAAAAGAATATCGGTAACGCCTGGAAATGGCGTTGACTTCAATTTCATCGCCGTAGTTAGCGCATGGGCGTAACCACCTATCTCTTTATCGATGAATAGTTTGTCCGATTCGACTTTGAACTCCCTGTTAGGCATAAAAGGCGAGATATCGTCCCAAAATTGGCCGTCTCGCTGCGTAGTGAGCTTTTTAAGCTCCTCCTTGGTTCGGCGCAAATATGTGAATTGGCTTCCATTTTTGATGAATTGCTTTGCGAGCTCATATTTGGCACCGAACGACTTGCCTGTTCCTCGACCACCACAGATGAAATTGAACAGGCAGTTATATGATTTAGGGACGTTTATGTCCCAATATTTTTGAAAGTTAGGTTTCATGTGTCCTCCTGAATATAAAATAGCCCGCCCGCGCCATGTGAGGATTTAAATCAAAACATAGCGTTGCAGGACGGGCTACCGTTACCAGGATTGTTGAAGGCGTGCGGCTCATGGTGCTACCCAGAAAACCACTCCGCACCTTATCAGGGTGAGCATCGGATAATGGTACTTGCACGGTAACTTCAAGTCCCGATGGGACTATTATCCCCTATTTCTTTGTGTTAGTAAATAGCTTCACAATCTCTTCATTTTCTAAATCGGGATTGATTTTAACGATGTTCTCCAAAATACTAACGACTTCCATGGCGAATATAATTACGCATGCTGGAACGACAAGAGGAACGTTGAATCCTAAATCAGGCACATGCATGACGAACATCTCGATACACCACGCCAACACAATGCACATGACGAGAGAGCATTTATGGAAAAGCCCCTCTCGCATCTTCGTTGAAGATACTTCTCGGTTTTTCACAGCAGCTATGAAGCCGCTGATTATATCGAGCAGCATCAAGCATACGCATGCGATAATCGCCCATGCCATAGCGTTCGTTATGCCCAATAACGGGAAGCTCAAGTCCATCTCATTTCCTTTCAATCGTGATTTTGTATTGGTCATTCTCTAGCACACTAGCAGATGCATTGCTATCAGCATCACCATTGGTGGCGCCGCTATCTTTATTATCCCCTTTAGCATAAGCCATCCACTGGTTTTCAGTGCCGTAAAACAGCGAGCAATCAAGGTTGTCACTATACCCGCTGATTCTGCCGTCAGAGCAGAACTGCCATGCAACGACATTGCCGTCTGCTTCTGGGCAGCTCCACGTTTCGGCTATCTCGAAGCTCGGCGAAGTGACGGCTGGGTACTCCGCTACCCATCTGGCGCAGTTCGGCTCTACGCCGCCTTTGTTGAATCGCCACGGGTTAGCGTAAATCCAAGGCCAAACGCCTGTTTTTTCATGCACGCGACGTACGAACGTATTGACCCACGAAACGGGTTGGTCGAAAATCAGGTTGCCGTATTCGTCGTAAACGCCCTCCCAATCTAGTATGGGGATTCCATGCCCGAAATAGTTCATAGTCTGACTGATGAAGTAGTCAGCTTCCTTCGCAGCATCGTTGTCGCCCGCGAAATGGTAGAAACCCCATGGCTTTCCACCAACAAGGCATTGTTGAATCCATCCGTCGCAATAGGGGTCAACGAATGTCTTGCCCTGCGTGGCCTTACATACAACTGCGTCAATACCTGGAAAAAGGGCAGGGAGATTGATACCTCCCTGCCAGTTCGATATGTCGATTACTTTAAGCATACTACTAGAATCCCATGGGGATTAGGAATGACATTCTAATTGTGCCACTACTTTTCGCACACTTGAACCCTTCACTATTGAAGTAAACAAAAGTCAATGCTCCATCATCCTGCTCAAGCACTGCATATGTGTTTAGCTGGTATTTTACGGGTAGCGTGCTACCATCTTCATACCAATTGTCACTCTCGCTAGCGCCAACTTTAAGAAATGAGGGCAACTCATTCCTAGGAATGATTATATTGCCAGTGTAGTCATTATAGCTTGCGCCACGGACCTCGATTCCACTTTCATTCAAGTAAAAACGATAGTTTCCAACGTTTGCGAACTGGCATCGCATCATGTTTGGGTTGTTATTCACGATTGCCGCCATCATGGAACGGCACATCAACTCACATCCATTTTCGTTTGGGTGAATGTCATCTCCACCAATGTAAAGCTTTGCCATTTCGCCGATACCCAGCGACCATGCGTTGCGAGCGCACCATACACCCTTTTTCTGGCATGCTTCTCGAACTACAGCTTCTACACTAAGCAGCGCGATTCTCGGAAGCTTCCAATCGTAGAGGCACGGAAACATAACAGCCTTGGCCTTTGGAAACGAACTTGCTATGTTTCCCAAGCACTCGTTCACTTTTTGGGTGAGAGCCGAATAGTCAATAAGTTCTGAACCATCTTGCGCCCCCGCATCATTTCGTCCCCCAATCACGAAAACGTGCGTGATGCTTTCAACGGAAACGCCTTTGCTAGTCAAGTCGGCAGCGGCGTTGGTAACTTGCTGCGCGAAGTTTCGCCCTTGCAAGCCGCCCATTCCGAATCCACTCCCACTGTCGGCGTAATTGTGCCAAGTCACATTTGTGTAAATCCTCTCGAACGTGGCAGCTAGACTGGCACGGTCTAAACCGTGGTTGTCCAAGTACGAATCTCCAATGAGAACGATATTCCAACCCTTCGGCTCCAAAGACAATTTTAACTTGTTGATTTCTTCAGTGTTATTCGCTGTCGCAGTCTTGTTTTCACTAACACTAGTTTCGAGCGTTTTTATCGCTGCGTTGGCTTCCTTAACAGATTCGGTAACTTTTCCAACGCTTGTTTCAAGCGCGTCAACGTTACTCTCGATTGTTTTCACCGCTCCATATCCAGTGTCAAGCGATTCCATGGCCTCGTTCCAGTCGCCGAGATACGAGGGCTTGTCCTGCGCTTCATAAATCGGAAGATTGAGGTTTGTCGTTTGATTGGTGTAACTCATTTCTTGTTCCTTTCTGTCAGTTATCAATTACGCTTAATTGGCAGTGAAACTGTTAATCCTGTTTAACGTGTATACACCATCGTATACACCTTCTAATGGCATCAATCCCCTGCCGAACTCGAACGCCGAGTAAAAATCAAAAACATACGCATCAACGGCCATTGCATCTCGTGCTTCGCATGTCAGCTGGCAGCTATCGTACAGCTTCGCGCACATCGAGTACATCCGAGCATCTTCGCTTTGAAGCCGCAAAGCTTCCTGATACGTTACGCGCGGCGGGTATCCTTCAGGATATATAACCATCAAATCGGAAATGTGAACGTTGTCTATCTGCGACTGCAGGTATTCGGCCGTTTCTTTCAACTTAATGAGAATATGCGATTTGAGCATTACCGTCTGTTCAGCGTTTTCAGTGTCAATGTACTCTCTTAGAGCATTGTTCAGTTCACTCAATGCCTTTTGAAGTTCTTCATCCCTTACCAGCGTGTCAGCATCCAGGTTATTGAAAAAAACTATCAATTCATTGACTTTTTCACGCAATGCGCAAAGAACCTCGTAATACGACAATGATTCATCGTATACTGACGGAATCAGACCAGCGCACCATCCTGTTGGCTTGGCGCAAGGCTTTTTTTCCATGCCCTCTCCTTTCTCTAGTACCAATTTCCCGACAAGTTTACCACGATGCCGCGGGTTTTAATAGATGAATTAGGGTCGCTGGCCAAAGTTCCGTCATCCATGACATGCAGCGCCGTCACCTTCGATGCCGACCCTTCCACAGCGACCACGGGAACTATAACCTCTGCCCCTGGGCGGTATCCTTCTGGCAGCACCCCGAGAACGCCGTCAACTCCAACCTCGTAATCGCCAAGGAATTGAAGCTCGTTCGTCATCGTCAGCATTATTCCAGCGTTGGTTGAGGTCGCGCCGGAATTCAACGCGACCTCCCCCTTGCCCTGGAAAATCTTGAAGAAATTAGGATTTCCCAAATCTGCCATGCCTAGCTCCAAACCTGCATGAACAATCCCTGCACCTGCACGTTCTCGATTACCTGCATGTCTAGGTTTAGAATCTTCTCGCTCAAATCCAGGAACGCCTGATAGTAGCGCGGGTCTGTCACGAACTCGTCCGTAGTGTCGCTGTTCGATTCGTCGCGACTGATTGTTCCATCGCTTTTGGATTGGGTGCCAACTGTCGTGTTGTCTTGCGTGTCGTCGATTGTGAGGTTGGTGAGGTAATCCCCCGCATCAACCTTAGACACGAACAATTCATCCTGGGGAGTGTCCGAGAATTTGCCGGTAGACTTTCCCGTCGATGAAGTCGAGGTGTCCGAGCTTCCGTTTCCGCTCGAACTCTCGTCGAAGTCGCGCAGCATGTCGACTACCTTGTGTCGCTTGATGCCAAGAAGATGCTCGACGTTCAAAAGCTCCGCTTCATACAACTTGTTGTAGTACGGCATAATCTCGTTGAACGTGTTCGAGCACCAAAGACAGAAGTGCCCAACCGTCTCGCATCCGATTTCGCGCATCCAATAATGTCGGATGAACTTGTCATTCAGTTGCTTCCTCTTGGATTCGTCGTAAATAGGGTACTCGTCCAATCCCAACCTTGCGTATGCTGGCGAGAAATCCTGCTTCCATTCGGGCTTGCTGTTGTCATACGCTCCAGCATCCTTGACCCATTGAGTCACGAACTTCCGCATCTGAACAGTGTCTTGAGCCATCTATACCAGCTCCCATCCGACGGGCGAGGTCATGTTGTCATAAGAGAATTCCTCGATGAAATCATCTCCATAATCAATGACAAGCTTTGAATCGATATCCCTTATATAGACGCATGGCTTCAAATCCGTTGCCGAATCCTCGTCCCAAAGCGTATGGGTTACCTTCTTTCCAACTTTGATGGCCGCAATGGCTTCGTCCTTGGTCATTCCGCCACCTTCCAATCGTCGGCTTCCATAAGCTCCTCGTTCGACGGCATGTAGGGCATAAGCGGCTCTCCCTTCTTATAGAAAGTGAGCACGCCGTCCTCGATGCCGATAGCGTCATTCCTCCACGTCTTTCGGCGCATCCTCAATCGACGGTTCGCCTTCAGCTGCGTCAACATTTGCTGAAACTCCATAGTCCACCTCCCTGAAATCCACCTCGATATCCAATCCCCATTTAGCGTTCGCGCTTTCTGCTGCCATCTTACGCGATGCCAGGCAGATTTCGCGCTGAATCATGGTTTCTCCAAGATTCGACATGATTTCGCTCGTGATTTGGCGTTCCTTCTTATCGTCGTTCGTGTTCTCGATGCCGATGAAAGTCAGCCATTCGTTCCAATACTTGTTCTGGGTCAGCATGACATCGTTGGCTATATACGGCGAGGTGAAATCCACCGTGTCCATGAAACCGATATCCGTCGAATCTGCCGCCGCAGTCCAAATCCTACCGCTGAACATCTGCCGTATGAGCTTGAATCCGCTCATTTTCTGCTTTTCGGGAAACTTGAACACCTTCGCGACCTGCTGTTGCTTGACGTTCGTGTCTATTGTCATCTGGTACATGGTCATTCGCTCCGCGAACATCTCGACATAGGAAAGAAGGGGAATCCTCAACCTGTTGTCGAGAATCACAACCGAATTAGTCTCGTCAAGAGCGTAGTTCTTGCCCTCGACGGGGTTGTAGGCCATCGGCTCGGTCGGCATGAAGTAAATGTCCATCTTGTCGTTCTTGGAATTGACGGGCATGACGGCGAAGCCCTCTGGCGCACGCGCCTGAATGTCATCCTTCAGCGCATCGTCCTTGAAGAGAACCGCGCTGCCGCACGTCGCCAGAAGGTACTCCAGGTATAGCGGGTCTATTCCTTCTGGAAGTTTCTTCCATTCGTATCGCGTCACAAGCTGCATCAGCATTTTCTGCATGAAGTAGTTCTTCGTGATTGAGAACATCGCCGCCGGGTCGATTTCCTCGTATGCGAACGGGTCGCCGTCCTGCGACTTCTTTCGCTCCATCGCGCGCCAATGCGAAGCCATGTTCGCGCAAAGCGGCGCGTATCCAGTGCTGAAGAACCAGCTTCCAACGCCTATGTTCCCATTGGGGATTGCTCCCATGATTCCTCCTTAGAGAGAGTTGTCCAATCCGAAATTGCCGACATCGTCCACATGCCAATACCAGATACCCTCGTCATGCATTCGGTTGATGGCATCCATGGCGTGCTCTGGCACCTTGCCGTTGAAGTCTGCGTGGCGGGTCTGTACGTAGTTCCAACACGGTCGGCCAGTTCGAGCTGGAACCTTGACTTGCTCGATGCAGTAGCCGTAGACGGTGAAGTGGTCATCAATGGCCTTGGCGATATCGGCCTTGCATTGCTTCTGATAAATATAGGGAAGCCCGATGCGCATACCCTGCTTCAAATTGCTCGTCGAACCGCCTTTGAGCTGATTCGGCTTCAGGGCGGCTTCCGCCAACCCGCCAGTCATCTGCGTAGCCGCCGAAGCCACCGTGCCCGCGCTGATGGCCTTGCTGATTTGCCCCGCCATGCCGGCGACTCGCATCTGCGGAATCATCATCGCAATTGTTCCAGCCGTATTCGCCAGCGACCCGATGAAGCTCGAAGTCATGTATTGCGAGAAAGCATCCACATTCCAATTCACCTGGGGCCATCCGCTCGTCACGATGGAGTATTCATAGTTCGGCGAAACGCCGTTGTATTTGTTCGGGGAAGCCATCATTCCCGAGTTCTGCTCGCATACCATATACCATCCGAACGATACCTCCTTGCTCCCTCTAGACCCGTTCACTGACTGGAAACGCTCTGGCATCAATTCCAGCTCGCTGTTCGTGTCGCTCAAGCAGACCACGTTATATGGGTACGTGAACAGCTTGTTGTTCTTCGGCACGTATCCATCTATGTCGGAGCAGTTGACGGAGTATTTCTTCTCGGCGGCGTATGCCACATCGCCTGTGTTAATCCAAACGCCATGGCCGTTATCGCAGGGAGATGTGCCATATCCATTGTCAATCATTCCCTTTGGAACCATGAATGCGCCGACAATCGCGTCGGCGGCGCCAAGCTCCGTCATTTCCCTCGTGAACCATTGGAAGTCCGCATTTTCCGAGAACGCCAAAAGCGATGCGCCAGAATACACGCCGTTATACCTGTCTCCGCCAACGCCTACAGCCAACTCGACAGCTCCGCCTGCGATATCAGTCTTGGGGTACATGGTTGTCATGACTACCACATACATGTTTGAAAGCGATATTCCCTCCGGCGGATTCTGGTCTCGATTAACCTGAATGTAGTTTCCGACATCCAAGCCCTCGTTCATGGTATGCTCGCCGATGCCGTCCGACGTGACAATCTCTCTCTCGACGAAAGCGGCTTCCCAACCGAAATCGAAAAGCCACGTCTCCAAATAATCGGTTTTCAATGACAGCGTGGTCGTTTCCTTTGCCTTGTATTGCATCGACGTTATAAAAGCGTAGTACCATTTGCTACCATAGTCGGCGTTCTGGTATGCGACGTAGTTGCACCCCGTAAGCTGCTCGAAGTTCAGCGGAACGTCCATCGTCATGTTCTCGCGCTGATAGGTGAAGTCATCCGCAATGAAAGCAGTGAGATGCGAAGCCATCCACGATTGCTGCTCGGACGCGCTGCCGAAATAGCGGCGATGGTTAACGTCGCCGCACCATGGCACCCAGCCTATGCGTACTTTGGTGTTCGCCATCAAACCCTCCTTCTATAAGAAAAGCCCGCCCAATTCAGGACGGGCTTTCGGAATTGCGCCATTAAGAAACGGTAATGGTTGCGACAGCGTTCTTGGACGAATCCTGGAGCGAAGTAGCGGTAACCTGGATTGCCGTTGCGGACGGCTCGTCGGACGCCACATGGAGACGGTTGCCCGTTAGAACGGTGCCGCTCTTGGTCGCGCCCTCCATAGTCCAATGAACGTTGCGGGAGTAGATTCCCGAGCCAGTGACGGTGGCGCTGAGCGTAATATCCTGCCCAGCCGAGACGGTGGCTTCTGTCGGGGAGACCGTAACGCCAGTGACCGTGGATGCAACCGACGTGAACGCGATGGCCTGCTCGAACGGGCTGATGGAGAAAATCATCCAGTTGTGCAGAAGCTCGTTGGTATATGCGCCCTGAGCGTTGTAAACGTTATCAGTCCAACGGTCATAGGTGTAAATCTGGAAGAACTTCGGGCCGAAAACGATGATAGGCGTTGCGTCGATAATATTCTTCTCTTCGGGAGTGAGCTGCTTGAAGCTGTCATCGTTCTCGAAAATCAGCGCTAGACGCTGCTCGTCGAGATTCGAGAAAGAATCGATTTCGGTTACGTTGCCCACGAACTGCGCATAGGGGAGGTTGAACGCCTGCGCCCAAGTTTCGACGGAAATATCGGCGTTGGCCTTGGCGTTGATGATAACCTGCTGCTCGGATTTGTCCACGACGTTCATCACGCCAGCTGCATTGAACTTGCGGGACGGATTGTCGAGATACGTGGAGTATTCCTTCACCATCTTGAGCGCACCGTCGGCGGCTTCCTTCGTGCCGTCCTGCGCGGGGATTGGCACCTGCGCCATATAACCGCCCACGATGTACTTGGCAGTCATGTACTTCCAGGTTTGGTACACGTCGTACTCCAAGGCTACCCACATCTGCGCCAGGATGTTGCCAATGAGGTCATTGACCTTAGACCACGCATAGAACGCCTGACGGACGGAACGACGTTCAACGGTCACCTTGTAGAACTTCTGGAAGTCTAGCATGTGGTATGCGCTCATAAGGTTAGGAAGCTCGCGTTTGAACAGCTCCTCCTCCGCAGTGGAAGGATTGTAAGAGTGCGGGTCGCAGATATCCACGAAGATTTCCTGAACGGTCGAACCTGCTCCCTCGTACTGGCCTTGGTAGAACTTCGACCATTTGTTCATCCACATCATACGCTCAATCGCGACCATGCCAATTTGGTTGACAAGCGCTGGAACGAACGTGTTCATGTACGGCTGATAGTTCGTGATGATTTGGCCGATTTTGATGATTGAGTCGTTGTCATCATAAATGAGAACTTCGTTGGAACCCTCTCCAGCAGCGTATGCCGCAACGTCATTGTCAACTAGAGCATGAGCCAATTCCGGGTTAGCATTTACCGCCTGGTTTACGATACCCTTCGTTCCCTCTGTGCCGAGGGTTTTCATGACTTTCTTAACTGTTGCCTGTCCTGCCATGTTAGTTTCCTTTCTCGAACAGTGCGTCGATATCCTTCATAGTAGTAGGATACGACACTTTGGGCTTGTTGTCCACTGGTTCTTTAACATCGTGCTGCTTATTGCTCGCGAAGAAAGCATCGACGTACTTCTGCTTCTGCTCCTTCAACGAATCTTCGGCATCGACTGCGCGTTGGATTGCATCGTCGCGTTGCTTCTCCATGTCTGCCAGCGATTCGGCGGACGTTGCTTCAATCGTCTCCTTCTCGTCGGCGATTCCTGCGACGGTCTCCCATATTTCTTGGGTAACGTCCTCGAATTTGGTGTCTTTGTATGCCATCAGAACATCCTTTCCTTGATTGTGTGCTCTCCCTCGACAAGCAGAACGCCGCCGTTTACTGTCTTGCGCTTCAGCTTGCCCGGGTAGCTGCTTCCTACCTTGAAGTTGTCGAACGTGACGTATTTATGGCATGAATCGGGCATTCCGGCCACATGGATTGACGGCTTCCTTTCTTCCGCCGACCAATCAAGCTCCTGGCACATGTAGCACTTCGCCCCGAGGTATTTCTGCTCCTCGTAGACGCTCTCGAACTTCCACGCCCCGAGCTTCAGCGGGTCTATCTCCATGCCGACTGGCTTTGAGAATCCGACCAGCTTGCACGAATCCGTGTCGCAATACGCGAAACGGCCGTAGTTCGCCTGGCAAGCGTTGATGGTCTTGTATCTCGCCCATGCCGTGATGAAGCATCCGACTGGAAGATACACGCTCTCCTTCGTCTCCTCCGGGAGAAGCACGTATTTGACCTTTCCCGTCTCGTCTAGGACGGGCTGCTTGGAAGCCGCCGCAGTTTTAGTGGCGAACTTGCCGTAAAGTGAATTCAACATAAGCTTGGCTATGGTGGCCATGCCCTCGTTGCCTTCCGCCCTCGACTTCATCTTGACTTCGTTCCAATGCTCGACGTACTTCTTGAACAGCGTCCTGGAAGCCCTGAACTTCCATCCATCCAACGGCTCGTAGAAATCGATTTCGTATTGCCGGAACAACAGCTCCAAATCCACGCTAGTCAAAGTCAGTTCCACGATTCCCTTGGAATCCTTGGCATATTCGCGCGGATTGTGAAGCGGCGATTTGTGTATTTGAATTGTCGGAATGTGGTCGGGCTTGACCCTGAACGAAACCCTAATCCTCTGTATGAACAGCGGATAAAGCTCGTCAGTCCCGTATTCTCCGTCGTAATGGATTGGCTCGCCGAACGGAAGCAATTGCCCATCGGTCGCCGCCATCACGGACGGGTACAGCGAATTGACGTCGAACCCTATTCCATGGCCTATGCAGCGACCCTTGTACTTGTCGGACGCATAAGTGAATCCGCCGCGATATGCCTGGCGAAGCTCCGCATCGCAATCAATGATTGGGAACACCTTGCGAAAACGCTTCTTGCCGCCCATCATATCGATATAGGTGTGAAGCGCGTTGGAACCAGCCGTCATCTTAGTCAATCCCTGCTCCAACATAACGTCCATCGCCATCGCGTCGATTCTCACGTCATGGTCGATGTAGTCCCACTCCTCGGCGGTCGGCTCATATCCTACCTCGCGATACCTCTTGTAATCTATTTCGCCCTTGGCAATCGGCAACCCGAACGCTTCAGGGATTTTAGCTATCTTCAGCGGAATGACCTTCAGGCTGTCGAGTATTTCGACGGGCTTCCCTCCCCAATAGAGCTTCAGGCAATACCATACGTTCATGTCCGAAATCAGCGAAGTGAAAATTCCTGGAACGAAATCCTGGTTGTCTTGCCGCCATTCCCATCCATTCTTCAACAGCCAATCCACGATGTAGCCGCCGTCGTATTGGAGGTTGTGGAAATACACCGTCTCCCCTTTACGATGCTTCAGCCATTGCATGAAGGATTCGATATCCAACCCTCTATAGATATTATCGGCGTTGCCGATTTCAGACGCGCACCAAGACCAAACACGCACCTTCTCCTCGTCCCGCTCCTCTATAGTCTCAAAGTCAGCGCACCACCTAGACACATGGCTAACCTCCTAATTGGGCCTTGTACTTGTCTCGTACATTCTTCCAATATTCCCTAATTCGCCTTGTCCTGATATCGTCATCAGACGGGTCGTAAACGAAATAAAGCGTCGCATCGATGTCCGCCGCAGCAGTGTCCTTGTAGACCTCCTCCAGCGGTATCCCAGCCTTTCGCATATCGGCTATCAACGTCTCGATTTCTTTAACCAAATCGCTCCCCATGTCCATAGGGTCGAACACGGTATTAAGCGCCTTGACGTAGGAATCGAAGTATTGATTCGCGGTAACGCTCGCGTCCATCCTATATTTGTTCACGCGATTCATCACCGTCATCGGACGGCTTTTCTTTCCTGGAACATCGCCAGATGGCACCCAATCTATCTTCGCGCCGATTGGCAGGGCGTTTGACATTCCTTCCAACGCCATCCTGTCCTTCGGCGTTTTGCCCCTCCAATACTCGAAGCCCTTGCGATGCGCCGTCGCTGGCACCTTGACCTTCTCGACCTCGATTCCAAGCTTCTTCAGCATGGCGACGCGCGATTGGTTGTATGCCCTTTTCATGATTGAAGTTTCATTGAACTCGTATTTGGTTATCAAAGTTCCGCTTGGAAGCTCATGCACCTCTCCCGCCCTGGGGTTCTTAATGCGCTTTAGCCTGTTGACCTCTCGAATGTAATCACGTTTGTTGTGGATACGGGATTTGATGTCATCATAGTCCACCGATGGCGGAAGATGAACCTGCGTCGGAAGCTTGGCTTCCATCATGACGACCTCGCGATTGTATGAGCGAATCAGGTTCTTAAGGGTTTGCGATTCGGAACGTCCAACCCTGAACTTAGCACCCATCGAGAACCGCCTTCAGCTCGACTGTTGGCATATTGTGGCGCTCCCAAGTCCCATCATCGCGAAGAACTTCGACGCAGTATCCCCGCGTCTCGCACATCTCATACCATTGGATAACCGCCACAAGGCGGAAATCGACAAGGCACTTGAAACGTCGTGACATCGAATCGTTTAGCCATGCTATTCGCTGCGCCAACCCCTTCGAGAATTTGTCTCGATGCAAGGCGGAAGAGAACTTGAAGCGCACATTGCCGAACATGTATTCATACGGCGAATCCCTCAACGAGGTATATACTGGTGAACGCGCCATAAACCCTCCTTAGATACTGATTACCAAAATATTGTCTCTTATTTCCAATGCTTGAATTGGCATCAGCGCCATATGAAGGGGCGTCATCATGAGACGCCCCGAGAACACTTCTTCGTCGTTGACCACCTCGACCTCCTGATACCTTGAGACGTAATCGAGCAAGTCGACGATATCCAACCTATCGGCGATAGTTCCGGTTGCCACGGGAATCACCGCTATCGCCGCGCGGAGGAAGCTCGACCTCCTTGCCGATGATTTCGACCTTTGAGCGACGCTCGCCGTCCTTATTCTCCCAAGAAGAATAGCGAAGCTTGCCGTGGATAGTGAGCTTCATTCCCTTCTTGATGATATCGGCCAGGGCATCCGCCTGAAGCCCGAACATCGTGACGTCGAAGAAGTTGGTGTAATCCTCATTCTTCGCGTAATCGTTTACGGCAATACCGAAATTCATGATGGACACGCCGCCATCGGTTTCACGAAATTCAGGGTCGCGAGTTACATTGCCAGCTACAATAACCTCATTGATGTTGCTCATTGCTACTCCTCGATTTCAGTGGTTTCTGCGACAACCTCTTCAGCCGTTGCCAGCGATTCGAACTGCTCCCAGGGCATCGAGTACATGGTCTTGCCAATAATTTCGGCTTCCATGGTCGCGCCAGGCTTGACATGAACGCCAGCCGCCTTTAGAGCTGTTCGCATGTCCTTCTTCGTGCAAGACGTGCCTTTGTGAACGCCAAGGCCAGTGACCTGGCAGCTGTAGCCATCATCGGTCTTTACCATCTCGATAAGAGATACCTTGTAAGTGTTGACGGTGCGGGTAATCTTGTCAGCCATTTCAAATTCCTTTCTCGTAGGTTACCCAGTGCTTATACAATACGACTATTCGTCGTCATTGTCCATAATGATTGAGTTTCCTTCAATGATTTTCATCATTTCTTCACACTCCATCATTTCACAAATAGAGTCATAATCCATCTTCCCTATCTTTCCTTTGCCAGTCGCGGCGATTTTAGCTCTCAACTCATAAAGCATATCATACAATGCCGTAGTTTCGACCACGCCATAAAAATGAAGAGCATCTATATAGCCAGTGAAATCCTCTGCATAGTCAGTGCCAAGATATTTTTCGAATAAATAAATCCCTGCTTTATAGAATTCGTAAGGGGTCATTTTCCAATCCTTCCAACCCATTTGAGCTTCCCATGGTTTAGTTGATAACCATAACGCCTACCATTTTCATCCCAAATGAAAACCCTGTCGTGTTGGTCATTCTGAATAAGAACGTAGTACGCGAAATTCTTCATGTCCTCCTCGTCGTACAGCTCTTCATCGAATTCATCGATGCAATAGCCATCGTCATAGAGCTGAAAATGATACTGCATGGCTATTTCTCCTTTTCGCATCGAATAGTCTGCATTTTCAGCAACTCGCTACCACCGAAAATCGAAATAACAAAAACGTCCCAAGCATCGGAACTATAATCACAAAGAAATTCATAAGTTTTGTCATAGCAGCCCATTGCCTGTTTAAGGTCATCGAAGTACTTGGTATTTCGTTCCTGCTCGATGATGCCCCCATCCTCGTTGAAAGCAGTCATCAGGTATTCCACAACAAACATAGGTCATCGTTCCTTTCTAAATTTGATGGTCAACGTCCTATAGCGGACAGGCGAATGTTAACTTCAGGTAATTTTGATAAAAGTTAACCCCGCCCAACTTTTACCTGTTTGATTCCGCGCCTAACACGTAAGCGATTATCAGGGTGAACGCCCAAACAGCAGCTATACCCCATAGCGCGTTAACTGCGATGTACACGTTTATACTCACTTTCTTCTTTTTCTCGAGCTTTTTCTGATTCGCGCAAAATACTGTATATTTGTAGTTCACGCTGCACGATTATGCATCTTATCCACGCCGCCGCAGTGGCGATAAACGCCACGGCTAAAATTATTTCTTTAGCCATTGTTTACCCCATTATCGTAATGCTTGCAAATGATGTGCACCATGATAGCCCCTATTCGAAATAAAGATGGTTGTAATCGCACAAGCGTTTACAACAGTTATAGGCGCGTTCTTTAGTGAAGAGTTCGGACTTTTTCATTTTTGTTACCTCTTTCATGCTAGTTTGTTTTACCCACTCATTAATGGCGTTGCTTAAATGCTCATTAATTATTAAATATGATGGATAACTAAATAGTAAAACGTTCCATTATTTCACCTCTCCATTATGCAAGAAAGTCGATTCTAGCACGATACTTTCTCCGTCAAGTCGAACTATCAGCGACACGTAAATATTACTAGTGCCATTAATTGCATGAAATTCACCTGCGACACGCTCGCCTATAACTGTATTATTATAGCTTGACAAGGCTGTATCGATAGATTCGAAAAACACCTCATTACTTTGTTCTTGTTCGAGAACGGCTTTATCATTGTAAAAGTTACGAACAGTTTTAACTGAATACTTCATGGTATCCCCTATCCGCAACGCCATTAATGAGCGGGTATCTAGTATATAATCGTTATAGCGTTGTCAAGGTTCAGCCCTAACCTTAGACGTGGTTAACACTATCCCCACGCCCCTACGCTGTTACCCCGCGCAGTGGGTTAACTACTGCCTACCCTTGTAGGCTGTGCCTACAGTATAAGGGATACGGGGTCACATGTCAATTTATATGCCTACCGTTCACCCTTCTAAATACTACCGCTTACCGACAATATACAGAATGGGGAAAAACGCTTAAGACCAAACTGGGGGGGAGTAT
>ERZ780167.1959-NODE-1959-length-16960-cov-11.085833_pt1 | contig 16960 bp, 14 predicted proteins | sample MGYA00510982_ERZ780167 | MGnify/ENA primary metagenome ERZ780167 (study PRJEB29588, sample SAMEA2146107) | human gut metagenome | biome: human gut; feature: human-associated habitat; material: faeces | place: Denmark | collected 2008/2010 ... | reverse complement strand
TGAAGTACTTCATCCTCAAGGTAGATGCCCGCAAGAACATGCTCTTCAACCCAGAGGAGAGTATCGACTTCAACGGTAATACAGGTCCTTTCATCCAGTACACCTACGCTCGTATCCGCAGCATCATGCGTAAGGCTGCTGCCGAGGGTATCGAGATGCCTGCAGAGTTGGGCGCAGATGCTCCTATCAACGAGAAGGAGATCGACCTCATCCAGAAGATGAACGACTTCGCTGCAGCCGTAGCTGATGCCGGCAACAACTATAACCCTGGCGGTATTGCTAACTACTGCTACGAGCTGACCAAGGAATTCAACCAGTTCTATCACGACTACAGCATCCTGAATGCTGAGAGCGAGGCTGAGAAGATTACCCGCCTGGTTCTCGCAGCCAATGTTGCCAAGATTCTGAAGAACGGTATGGCTCTGCTCGGCATCGAGGTACCAGAAAGAATGTAATTTTTACATAAGATATAATAACCTACAATCGAATAATGACTATTGACAGATAATGAGCAGCCCCAGAGCCAGACTCTGGGGATTGCTCATTTCACATTTATAGAGGTTCGTATGCTTCTATAGATATAAAAGTCCAAAAAATCTATTTATAGAGGCCATTATTCTCCAAAATTCATCAACCAAGCAACAAAAATCAGAAAAATATGAGTAATATGCCTGTCAATCCTCCTTCGTGGAGAAACGATACAGTTCTCCCTCTACCCAATGAAGTTACAGCAAATGCCTGGGCTGTAGATGCTGCCTGTTCCGGCAATCCGGGTCCGATGGAATACCAATGCATCGACCTTCAGACCGGCGCCCAGGTTTTCCACTATGGTCCTATCCACGGCACCAACAACATCGGCGAGTTCCTCGCCATCGTCCACGCCCTCGCCCTGATGGCACAGAAGGGCATTACCGGCAAGGTAATCTACAGCGACAGCGTAAATGCCCAGATCTGGGTAAACAAGAAGCAATGCAAGACCAAGTTGCTTCGCACTCCTCAGACCGAGCAGCTCTATCAGGTCATTGCCCGTGCCGAAAACTGGCTCCGCACCCATCCTGTTACCGTACCTATCATGAAATGGGATACAAAGAAATGGGGCGAGATTCCTGCCGATTTCGGAAGAAAAGGATAAAAACACTATCTCAAATACACTCTTCACCCTTCACCTTTCATGCATAAACCCCTATCACTCAATAGTTTCGGCGGGTGAAGAGTAAAAGCAGACCCTTCACCACCCTTCACCCACTCTTCACCTTCTAATTTTTCCAGTTTTTTCGCATAAAAGCAAAATTTTCCAAGGGTGAAGAGTGGGTGAAGGGTGGTGAAGAGTTAAGAGCACTCTTCACCCTCATAACATTCTAATTCACAGCAAATTACACCCAAAAGGTGAAGAGTGAAGAGTAAAAGCGAGAGTAAAATTTTGACGACTGTGCTTGATTACCAAAGGCATCTTCTTCCTAAAAAAACGAGGCGATACATCGTTTCGTGCCTCGTCATGGCATAATGTTGCCCTGGTAGGGGGCAACATTATGCCATAGTCAGGCAATAAATGAAAAAAGGCTTAAATAAGCAGCAATGGAAGCCACTTTCCTCCTGACAAATAGCCATTTTTAATTCTCCCCCCAACAAAAGTGCTGTAATTATTTGGAGGTTTCAGGAATTAATCGTAAATTTGCACCAAATCTAAACAGATTCATAACTAGCTAACTTGTAATTATTAATAATTCAACCAGACAATGAAACAAAAACATTTATTTTGGGGAGCTGCGGTTGCATTGACCTTCCTCTTCAGCGCATCAGCTATTGCACAGCCAAGACACACCAAGAAAAAAGTGAAGAAAGTGGTTGAGGCAAAAGCAGGAGTATGTCCGTTTACGGACAAATGGGTAGAAGACGAAACTAAATTTGAGGATCGCAAGGAAAAGGCGCACGCTACCTTCGTGCCTTATTCTTCTACTGCCACCATGCAGAAGGACGATTACTTCAAATTCCCATGGCTCACTCCTAAGCACGCCAACTATCTCCTGCTCAACGGAAAGTGGAAATTCCACTACACAGCCGACTGGAAGCAGGGCAAGCCAGACAAGGATGATTTCTGGGCTGACAACGCCGATGTTTCTTCATGGAAGGAACTCCAAGTGCCTCTGAACTGGGAAATGGCAGGATATGATGTGCCTGTATATAATAATGTGGGCTATCCTTTCGAGAACAAACCTCCGTTCATCACAGCCTTCAAGGATAATTTCGACAAGAATCCGGTAGGTTCCTATCGCCGTAACTTCAACCTTCCTGAGGGTTGGGAAACAGGAAAGCGTGTGTTCCTGCACTTCGACGGTGCCTGCAGCGCCATCGTGGTTTGGGTAAACGGAAAATATGCCGGCTATTCACAGGGTGCCAATACCGATGCTGACTTCGATGTTACCAACCTCGTCCGCAAGGGCGACAACAACGTATCGGTACGTGTTTACCGCTGGAGCGACGGCTCTTATCTGGAGGGACAGGATATGTGGCACCTCGGTGGTATTCACCGCGATGTTTATCTCGTAGCCACTCCAAAAACTTTCGTGGCAGACCATTACATCACATCTGCCCTGAACAAGGATTACACATCAGGCAACCTGAATGTTGACCTGACTATCAATAACGCTGCCAAGGAGAAATCAGAGAAGACGCTGGAGATCGAACTCCTCGACCCACAGGGCAAGTCTGTCGGCAAGCAGTCTGCCAAGGTAGCGATGACCGCCAAGGATGCTCAGAAGAACTGTCGCCTTACCATCGACAACCTCACCGGTCTGAAGGCCTGGACCTCAGAGCAGCCTAATCTCTATACCGTTATCGTTCGCCAGAAGGCAGGCGACCAGGAAGAGATGGTATTCTCTACCAAATACGGTTTCAGAGAGGTGACCATCAAGGATAAACTGGTTTATGTTAACGGCAAGCGAGTATTCTTCAAGGGTGTCAACACCCAGGATATTCATCCACTCTATGGCCACGCCATCGACGTGAAAACCATGCTTCGCGACGTAATCCTGATGAAGCAGGCCAATGTGAACACCGTCCGTACCAGCCACTATCCTCGTCAGGCTAAGATGTATGCGATGTTCGACTACTACGGATTATACTGTATGGATGAGGCTGACGTAGAGTGCCACAACAACCACTCACTCTCTAACAATCCTACCTGGCGCGCTGCTTATGTTGACCGCACAGAACGCATGGTATTGAGAGACCGCAACCATCCTAGCGTGGTATTCTGGTCGCTCGGTAACGAATCTGGCGGTGGCGACAACTTCCAGGCTACCTACGATAAGGTGAAGGAGCTTTTGCCTGGTCGCGATGCTTGGGTTCACTACGAGGGCTACAATCACGGTGCCAAGTACTCAGACTTCGGTTCAGACATGTATCCAAGAATCGAGGTAGTAAAGAAGCAGATGGATGGCCTCAACAACAAGCCTTACTTTATCTGTGAGTATGCTCATGCCATGGGTCAGGCTGTGGGTAACCTGCAGGAATACTGGGACCTCATCGAGGCAAGTTCCGGTATCACCGGTGGCTGCATCTGGGACTGGGTTGACCAGGGTATCTACGATACACGCCGCATCCGCAAGGGCCTTCCTCTGAAGGATCCTAAGACTGGACTCCACTACTACACATCCGGTTACGACTATACCAAGATGAACAACGGTTACAGAGGATTCCAGGGCGACTTCATGAGCAACGGTATCATTACTCCAGGCAGAGAGTGGACGGCTAAGCTCACCGAGGTGAAGTATGTTTACAGAGATGTGAACTTCGAGTCTTTCTACAGTCGCGTGCTCACTCTGAAGAACAAGTGCGCATTCACCAACCTGGCTGATGTCTACAATCTCAGCTACGAAGTGCTGCGCAATGGCGTATCTGTAGAGAAGAACCAGGTGGCTATCCCATCTGTATTGCCAGGCAAGACCTGCGATATCAACATCCCATACACCACCACTGTAGATGATAAGGCAGAGTATGTCATCACCTTCAGCCTCGTTCTGAAGAAGTCAACTTCATGGAGCAAGCAGGGTTATGAGATGGCTCAGCAGCAGTTCAAGCTTTCTACAGAGAATGCAGGTGGCACATCTGTTGCCGACCCTACCTTCGTGCAGAAAGACCATGGCAAGTTGCCAGCTATCGAGGAGAAGGGCAAGCTGAAGGTGAAGGATAACACCATTACCGGCAAGGACTTCAGCATCACATTCGGTGAGGACGGAACCCTCGCCAACTGGACTTATCGCAATACACAGCTCGTTCAGCCTAACGCTGGTCCTGACTTCAACGGTTTCCGCCGCATCGCCAACGACAACGTGAACCTGGGTGCTACAGGTGGTGTTGCCGAGAACGAGAATAAGGAAGAGGGTGCACTCACCGGCAAGAAGATGATGGTGAAGGCTCCTAAGAAGCAGGGCAAGAACGTGGTTGTGGAAACTGCCGTTACCAACGGTAAGGATACTCACCAGATTGCTTACATCATCTATCCTAACGGAACCGTGGATATGAAGGTAACTACCAACAATTCTTCTGAGGAAACCCGAAAAATTGGTATTGCCATGCAGTTTGCTCCTGGTTTCGAGAATGTGGAGTATTATGCCAAGGGTCCTTGGAGCAACTACATCGACCGTCAGAGAGGTTCGTTGTTAGGTTTGTACAAGACCACCGTGGATGGCATGTTCGAAGAGCAGAGTGCTCCTCAGACCATGGGCGACCGCCAGGGCCTGCGCCAGTTGACATTGGACAACAACAGCACGAAGTTGCAGATTACCACCGAGGGCATGGTAGCCTTCTCGTTGTCTCACTTCGATGATGCCCAGTTCAACTACGACGTATTCTATGGTGGCAAGCATCCTTACGACCTGGTACGCTCTAACCAGATTTTCGCTCACTTCGATTTCTGGCAGCGTGGCATCGGTAACCACAGTTGTGGTGGCGACTCTTGTCTGCCACAGTACATGACTCCAACAGGAGCTCATGAGTTCACCTTGCGCTTCACTCCAATGGTGAAATAAGGAAAAAGAATAAGATATAAAAAAAGTGGGTGCTACACGAATTGTTGTAGCACCCACCTTTTTTATATCTTGTCTTATGCCTGAATGTTTAGTAATCCTGGATGTAGCCCTTGGTAAACATGTCATACGACAGGGCTTCCAGCTCAGCGAGCGTCATGTGCTCCACGGCATGCTCTATCTTGCGAATCAACTCGTCTCGTTTGAAATCGTCGTTATCGCTCAGGCGCGATGTAAATCTATTGCTCATACTCGTTCGTAATTATTTATAATATTATTATCATACGCCTCATGGCACACTAACCGGATGTTATGAGGAAGCTTTGGCGCTGCAGTTCCGGCAGTTACCACGTTTTCCACAGATGTGGATAAAGATGTTTCTACCCTGATTTCATCCCATAATCCGGCATCGAGGAAAGCCTGATGGGTGATGGCTCCACCTTCTACTATCAGCGACTGTACCTTATTATTATATAGGTACTGCATGATCTGCTTCAACACCTCTTCCTTGCCCCTGGAGAAATCCAAGCCCTCGAAACAAGGATGATGACGGTCGATGACCAGTCGCATCGGGTCCTTACCGCTCCAATCTCTTACGTTGAGCTGGCTATGGTCGCGCTCATCGGTAATCCTTCCTACCAGGATAGCATCGTTCTCGGCACGAAGCTTATGCGAAAGCATCTTGGTAAAAGGCGAAGAAATCGCCATTCCCTGATAATTATTATCCAGAAAACCATTCGCAGTCTGCGCCCATTTCAGGATGATATATGGTCGCTGATGGGTATTGAAAGTGATGAAACGCTTGTTGAGTTCGAGGCATTCCGCCTCCAGAACGCCTACTGTTACCTCGATTCCTGCCTCGCGAATCTTCTGGATTCCACGCCCCTGAACCTTGGCAAAAGGATCTACGCAGCCGCAGACACATCTCTTCACGCCTTTCCTGACGACCAGGTCGGCACAAGGAGGCGTCTTGCCATAATGGGAACAGGGTTCGAGACTCACGTAGATAGTGGCTTCCTTCAGCAGATGCTCATCTTCGGGCTTCACAGAAGCAAAGGCATTGACCTCAGCATGCCCCTCGCCACATCTTACATGATAGCCCTCGCCGATGATTCTTCCTTCTGCGCTCACGATGACGGCGCCCACCATCGGATTAGGCTTCGCATTCTGCCTACCATTCTTAGCCAACTGCAGGCAGCGGCGCATGAACATTTCGTCAATCTCCTGCTGAGAGAGCGGCTCTCCCGTCTTCGGATTCTGAAAAGATACTTTATTTTGTTTCATATTCTATTTTTCTTCGTTTTTCTTACTCATTTTCGATAAATTGTCGTACCTTTGCTCTCAAATCAAACCATAATATACAATTTAGAGATGAAAACTTATCAACAACTTTGGCAATCCCTCACCCCTCTATATGATGCTGGCGAAGCACAGGCTATCGTCCGCACCGTACTCGATGTGAAGTACGGAATGACGCTGACCGACATTATCGGCGGCAAAGTTAATGAATTATCTGCAGACGAGGGCAAAAAACTCGAAGAAATTGTCTGTAGACTGCAAAAAGGCGAGCCAGTGCAGTACGTGCTGGGGCAAGCCGACTTTGCAGGAAGAACCTTCCATGTGGAGCCGGGCGTGCTGATCCCAAGACCTGAGACAGCCGAGCTGTGTCAATGGATTGCGGAAACACAGAACGAGAACATGAAAAAAGAAGAGGCAATTATCAGAGAAGAATTTAACATCAGCCCTGACGTTGCCCTTGAAGACGTAAACTTGTTTGAGGGAAAAGGATGGTTCAAGCGCAAATATTTACGTTTGAGATTCCTCATCAAAATGATACATTGTTATAAAAAAGCTCGTCGTACTAAACTAGCCGTTCCTCGACCAAGAATCATAGATTTAGGTACCGGCTCTGGCTGCATTGCCATTACCCTGAGCCTTGACATTCCAAATTCAGAAGTATTAGGATTCGACATTTCCGACTCTGCCTGCAATGTTGCTACAAAGAATGCCAAGCAATTAGCGTCCAGAGCTAGCTTCCACAAATTCGATATTTTTGACTTGCTTGAAAAGTGTAAAACAAACAGAGAAAATCATTTTAAAGTAGACATCATCGTGAGCAATCCTCCTTATATCTGCGAAAAGGAGAAGGCAGATATGGAGAAAAACGTCTTTGATTACGAGCCCGATCTCGCCCTCTTCGTGCCCGATGAAGATCCCCTGAAGTTCTATCGAGCCATCGCCGAGTTCGCCTCATTAGAATTGCGAAGCTGGGGCATGCTCTATTTCGAGATCAACCCTCTTTACGAAAAGGAGACAAGAGAAATGCTCGAAGGATTTGGCTTCAAGGATATTGAAACCAAAGAAGATGCTTTCGGAAAGAAGAGAATGATGCGAGCAATGAAATAGACTATTAGATAAGCGGATTGCAAATCCGCAAAATAATATGGTCGAACATTTTTTGACACCGGATTGCAAATCCGGCGGAACGCCTAGCGGAAGACAACGCCTAACGATTCCAGAAAGTCCACCGCCAGGCGTCCCTGCGGATTTGCAATCCGCAGTAAAAAAAGGTTCGACCTATCAAAGCCGGAGGATTTGTAATCCTCCCAATAATACATAAATGCATTATGGAATATTATGACAACTCCAAGCGCCCCAAGAAGCCGATGACTGAGGAGCAGGCTCTCCTGAAACTCACCACCCTCTGCACGAAAGCCGAACATTGCTCGCAAGAGATGCTCGACAAGATGAAGAAATGGGGACTGGAAGAGGAAGCCATAGCCCGCAACATGGAATTTCTGACTCAGAAGAAATTTATCGACGATGAGCGCTTTGCCCGCTTCTTCATCAACGACAAGATAAAATATAACAAGTGGGGACGAAGGAAGGTGGAGCAGGCACTCTGGCTGAAACATATTCCCAAGGAAATCTCCGACCCCATCTTCGAGGAAATCGAGGACGACATGTATACGGAAACCCTCCTGCCCCTGATGAAAAGCAAATATAAGAGCATCAAGGCTAAGAACGATTATGAACGCTCCATGAAACTCATCCGTTTTGCCCTTGGCAGAGGTTACAGTATGGATGTAATTCACAAATGCATCGACAAGATGAAAGAAGAAGATTTGGGCGACATCGATTTCGAAGAAGATTTCTAAGAAAAACGTAATAATTCATCTTTATTGCATGGGTAAAAAACTAAAAGTTCAAAAATCAAAGCTAAAAATGCAAAAATCAAAGTAATGCAAATCAGCCTATTAGGGAAAATACTAGACCTGTTATTCCCCCGCTACTGCCTGATATGCGGTAGCCGCCTTCAAGGGTCGGAAGAAATGCTCTGCACATCCTGCATCTCAACTTTGCCTCGTACAGATACATGGAAAAATCCATACGAGAACGAGATGGCAAAGATTTTCTGGGCACATATTCCCATCGAGCGATGCGCCTCTTTGTTTTATTACCAGAGCCATTCACCAGCCAGCCAGGCTATCTATGCCCTGAAATATGGAGACAGACCGGATGCAGGCTTCTATTTGGGAGAAATCATTGGGGATGAAGGAAACAAGAGAAATTTCTTTGAAGGAATTGACGCCATCATCCCCATTCCACTGACACCAAAAAGGAAGAAAAAACGTGGCTACAATCAAAGCGAACAAATAGCCAAAGGCATCAGACGGCAAACCCGGCTGCCCATCATCACCGATGCGGTAAAAAGGGAAGTCTTCAAAGAAAGTCAAACACATAAGAATAAATGGCAAAGACAGGAAAATGTGGAACATGCATTCCGGCTTGCTCCATTCTATCATGATGAGAAAGGCAGAAAGTACCCCACCACAGACCTGGCGGGCAAACATATTCTCATCGTAGACGACGTCTGCACTACGGGAGCCACCGTCATCGCCTGCTGTAAGGAACTCATGAAAGCTGGCAAAATGAAATTCAGCTTCACATCCGTAGGATGGACGAAGGAATAAAAAAAAGAACTGAAGAATAGTCGAAAACAGCAGAAAAACGGGCTAGAGGTATAAAAAATATATAATAAATCGCATCTTTGTAGCAATAACTCACTTTTTTGTAGTACCTTTGCCAAAAATTAATAATTAATTCCTTATAATTATGGACAAACTGAAGAAAGAATTCGCATCTAAGTTATTGAAGGTTAAGGCTATCAAATTGCAGCCTAACGATCCGTTCACATGGGCTTCTGGTTGGAAGTCTCCTTTCTATTGTGATAATCGCAAGACATTGTCTTTCCCTGAACTCCGCAACTATGTGAAGCTCGAACTTGTACACGCCATCCTGGAGCAGTTCCCAGAGGCTGACGCTGTTGCCGGTGTGGCTACAGGTGCCATCGCACAGGGTGCCTTGGTTGCTGACGAGTTGCACTTGCCTTTCGTTTACGTCCGTTCTAAACCAAAGGATCACGGTATGCAGAACCTCATCGAAGGTGAGCTCGACCCTAAGGCTAAGGTCGTTGTTGTAGAAGACTTGATTTCTACCGGTGGCAGTTCTCTCAAAGCAGTAGAGGCGCTCCGCAAGAACGGCAACGAGATTGTGGGTATGGTAGCTAGCTACACCTACGGTTTCCCTGTAGCTGAGAAGGCTTTCGCAGACGCTAACGTGAAACTGGTTACTCTGACAGACTACGAGCACGTAGTGGCAGAGGCTTTGGAGACTGGCTACATCAAGCAGGAAGACGTAGAGTTGCTCCACGAATGGCGCAAGGACCCAGCTAACTGGAAGAAGTAATTTTTGACCCATCAATCAATGAGTACAAGTACATTCGAAAGTAATATCAAACAGATTCCTCACAAGCAGGAATCTGTTTACCGTACATTGAGCGATCTGAATAACCTGCAGATGCTCAAAGACCGCTTCGAGCAGGTGAAAGACCAGATTCCTGAGGACAAGAGAAAGGAAATGGAGAAACTCAAGGACCTGAGATTCGACAGCGACAGCATCACTATCAACGCTCCTATGGTGGGCGACCTGAAGATGCGCATCATCGACAGAGATTTTCCAAAAACCATCAAGTTCGAGACAGAGAACAGCCCTATCCCATTCAACTTCTGGATTCAGCTGCTCCCTACAGGAGAATTCTCATGCAAGATGAAGCTCACCATCAAGGCTGAGCTCAACATGTTTATCAAGGGTATGGTGAAGAAGCCATTGCAGGAAGGCATCGAGAAGATTGCAGACGCCCTGGCGATGATTCCTTACCAGGATTAAAAATAAAGAAATTATGGCACATAAACTTTGGGAAAAGAACTTTGAAGTAAACAAGGAAATCGAAAGATTTACCGTAGGACGCGACCGTGAGCTCGACCTCTATCTCGCCAAATATGACGTGCTGGGAAGTATGGCGCACATCACCATGCTCGAAAGCATCGGACTCTTGGAGAAAGATGAGCTGACACAGCTCCTCGCAGAATTGAAGAATATCTACGCCATCGCCGACAAGGGCGAGTTCGTTATTGAAGACGGCGTGGAGGATGTTCATTCCCAAGTAGAACTGATGCTCACCCAGAAACTGGGCGACATGGGTAAAAAGATTCATTCGGGAAGATCTCGCAACGACCAGGTGCTGGTAGACCTCAAACTCTTCACTCGTCATGAGTTGAAGGAGATTGTGGATGCCGTGAAGATTCTCTTCGACGAGCTGATTCAGAAGAGTAACCAGTACAAGGATGTATTGATGCCGGGCTACACCCACCTGCAGGTGGCAATGCCTTCATCTTTCGGACTCTGGTTTGGCGCTTATGCTGAGGGACTTGCCGACGACATGCTCTTCCTACAGGCAGCTTACCGCATGACCAACCGCAACCCATTGGGAAGTGCAGCAGGCTACGGAAGCTCATTCCCATTGAACCGCACCATGACAACGGAACTTCTCGGTTTCGACAGTATGGATTATAATGTGGTTTATGCCCAGATGGGTAGAGGAAAAATGGAGCGCAACGTGGCTTTCGCCATGGCTACCGTGGCAGGAACTTTGGCTAAGATGGCTTTCGATGCCTGCATGTTCAACTGCCAGAACTTCGGCTTCGTGAAGTTGCCTAAGGAGTGCACTACCGGTTCAAGCATCATGCCTCACAAAAAGAACCCAGACGTATTCGAGTTGATTCGTGCCAAGAGCAACAAGCTCCAAAGCTTGCCTCAGCAGGTAATGCTCATCATGAACAACCTGCCAGTAGGTTACTTCCGCGACCTTCAGATTATCAAGGAAGTATTCCTTCCTGCCTTCGACGAGTTGAAGGACTGCCTGCAGATGGCTGCTTACATCATCAACAAGATGGAGGTGAACGAGCATATTCTCGATGATTCTCGCTACGACCCAATGTTCTCTGTAGAGGAAGTTAACCAGCTTGCTGCCAATGGAATGCCTTTCCGTGATGCTTACAAGACTGTGGGACTGGAAATAGAAGCAGGCGAATTCAAGCCCAACAAGAACATTCATCATACTCACGAGGGAAGCATCGGCAATCTCTGCAACGATAAGATTCAGGAACTGATGGAGAAAACCCTCTCAGAATTCCACTTCGAACGCATGGAGAATGCTGAAAAGAATCTCTTGAAATAAGAACTGAAAAAAGTTCCGGTATGAAGAATAGCAGATTAAAAAATATACATATATATAATAAGGTGAAGAGCATGGCTGGAATAGCTATGCTCTTACTTTGTTCGTGCGATGCGGAAAACAGCATCAGCACACAATACCTGTGCCAGTTTATCTTCAGAACCCAATATCATCTTGACTGCAGTATTGTTACTGCATTGAGCGGTGCTGGAACTTACACCATGGTTAGCGCTAGAAAAGTAAATGGAGTCTGGAATATTTACTCCACACTGAACGACGGTAAAAACCATACAGAAACCATCATCCTCTCAACTGCCAAAGAAAATTACGCCAACTATAGCCACATGGGCGCTGGAAACAATACAACCGACGCAACAAAAAACGGCTTTATATTGGGAACAACCAACTTCAATGGTTACGCTGCCTGGGACCGTCAATGCCCTAACTGCATCCAGCAATATGGAGGAACCAACTATCCGCTGGAATGGACTGGCAACCGCCAATCAGTCGTTTGCAACAAGTGCAAAAGGGTTTACAACCTGGAAAACGGCACGATAACAAGTGGCGGTCAAGGGAAAAACGACAAAGCCCTCATGAGATACAGAGTGGTTTATTCGGGCAACGGAAGCGTGCTGACAGTAGGTAATTAAGAGAAAATTCTACATTTTAAGCCATAAAACGAAAAAAATGAGGATTCTTCATCTTAAAAAATGTAAATCTTTTGGTAGAATGAAGAAATAGCATTACCTTTGCACTCGCAACAATGCGGAAATAGCTCAGTTGGTAGAGCACAACCTTGCCAAGGTTGGGGTCGCGGGTCCGAGTCCCGTTTTCCGCTCTAACTCTTTACGTTTACCATGCCGCAATGGTGGAATTGGTAGACACGAGGGACTTAAAATCCCTTGGCCAGTAATGGCTGTGCGGGTTCGAGTCCCGCTCGCGGCACTCCTTAAAGTTTTTCATTATGAAAAAATTTGCTTACATCATATATTTTATTTCAGCTTTAATACTTACCTCATGTGGGGCAAGAAGTGGTTATTTTCAAATTGAAGGCAAATTTCTTCACATGAATCAAGGTGAATTTTATGTTTATAGTCCGGATGGAGGCTTTGAAGGCGTGGATACTATCAGAGTCGAAGGTGGTCGTTTCTCTTTCGAAAAACCATGTAAGGATAACTACACCATCATGATTATATTCCCAAACTTCTCTGAGCAGCCTATCTTTGCTGAATCAGGAAAGTCGGTAGACATCAAGGCGGACGCTTCTCACCTGAAGGAAATGGAAGTGAAGGGCACAAAAAACAATGAACTCATGACCAAGTTCCGTCTAAGCATCCTCAACGACACTCCTCCACAGGAGAAAAAACATGCAGAAGATTTCATCAAGGCAAACACTAAATCCGTTGTAAGCCTATACTTAATAAGAAAGTATTTCTTTGCCAATTCTTCACCAGACTACGACAAAGCACTTTCTCTCCTTGCACTTCTCGAAAAAGAACAGGGAAAGGATCCGCTATTCGGCAAAATGAAGACATGGGCAACCAATACGAAAAACAGCAGCAAAGGCAAACAGTTGCCAACATTTACAGCTTACGACTTGAATGGCAAACTGGTTTCATCTGCCGATTTGAGCAGTGCTCCAGTAGCGGTCATCTACACATGGGCTTCATTCAACTATGACAGTCAGGAACTTCAGCGAGAGCTCAAGAGACGCCAGAAGAAATCCAACGGAAGACTCAAACTGATGGGATTCTGCCTGGACGCCAGCAAATACGACTGCAAACAGAACATCAAGCGAGATTCCATCACTTCTCCAACCATTTGCAACGGAGAGATGCTGGAAGACAAAACTTTGAACAAACTGGGACTCAAGTCCCTGCCAAATATCATTCTGTTGCAAAATGGAAAAATCATTGCCCGAGATATGAAAAAGCAAGAGCTATACAGTAAGCTCGACGAATTGCTCAAGTAAAAACATCGAGCCATACCATAAACCTTTAAAACTAGTAGCCATATGTTAGTAAAAGCATATTGTGCAGCAGTTAATGGCTTGGAAGTCACTACTGTAACCGTAGAAGTAAGCCTGAACAAGGGTGTAATGTATCATCTTACCGGCTTGGGAGATGAGGCAGTAAGGGAAAGCCGTGACCGTATTGCGGCAGCCCTGCAATATAGCGGCTTCAGATTCCCAATTGCAGATATTACCATCAATCTGGCACCAGCAAATCTCAGAAAGGAAGGAAGCAGCTTTGACTTGCCACTGGCAATAGGCATCATGGGTGCAAACGGGAATATTCCCGAAGAGCACTTGAAAGAATACATGATGGTAGGAGAATTGAGCCTTGACGGTACCCTGCAGCCAATAAAAGGCGCCCTTCCTATCGCTATCAGAGCTAGAGCAGAACACTTCAAAGGACTTATCGTACCAGAACAGAACGCCCGGGAAGCAGCAGTCGTAAACAATCTTGTGGTTTACGGCATGAAAAATCTATTCGAAGTAATCCAGTTCCTTAGCGACCAATCCGCACCGGAACCAACCATCGTAGATACACGCAAGGAATTCTACGAGAATCAGACCCATTGTGACTATGATTACGCAGATGTACGTGGACAGGAAAACGTAAAACGTGCACTGGAAGTGGCTGCTGCAGGTGGGCACAATCTTATCATGGTAGGACCTCCGGGATCAGGCAAATCGATGATGGCAAAAAGACTACCATCCATTCTTCCTCCTCTAACCTTATCAGAAAGTCTGGAAACAACTCAAATCCACTCTATTGCAGGAAAACTAGGCAAGAATGTCTCACTCATTTCCCAACGACCATTCAGAGCACCTCACCATACCATTTCACAAGTAGCTTTAGTCGGTGGAGGAACCAGTCCTCAACCAGGAGAAATATCATTGGCGCATAACGGCGTGCTTTTCTGTGACGAACTTCCGGAATTCAATAAAACCACCCTTGAGGTGCTGCGACAACCTTTGGAAGACCGACACATCAACATCAGCAGAGCAAAATATTCCATAGACTACCCATGCTCCTTCATGTTTGTAGCAAGTATGAACCCATGTCCATGCGGATATTATGGCGATCCTACCCACAAATGCGTCTGTACACCAGGACAAATCCAACGATACATGAATAAAATATCAGGACCACTGCTTGACAGAATAGACATACAGTGCGAAATAAGTCCTGTACCGTTCAAGGACATCTCAAAAGCTGCCCCAGGTGAACCTAGCGCAAATATCAGAGAGAGAGTGATAAAAGCCAGGGAGATTCAAGCCAACAGATTCAAAGGCTTCAAGGGAATCCATTGCAATGCTCAAATGACTGAACGAATGATTCACCAGTTTGCAGAACCAACAGAGGAAGGAATCAATCTTCTGCGCATGGCTATGGAGAAACTGTCCCTATCTGCCAGAGCATATAATAGAATCCTGAAAGTAGCAAGAACAATTGCTGACCTGGCCGGTTGCGAGAACGTAGAGCCTCAACATCTTGCAGAAGCTATAGGTTACCGCACATTAGACAGAGGAGACTGGGCAGAAAGAGGACATTTATAACAAAAACGTTGGCCAAAGACTCATTTTTCCGACTCTTCAACGCAAAAACACAAAGAAAAAGACACACAGCAGGTAGTAATATTCGCCGCAAGGGGGGGGGTAATAACTGTTATTTTTGAGATAGAAAAACCCAAATTCACCCCTAATTAAAGAGTAAATACCCTATAGGTTAACAAAAAAGTTCTATCTTTACATCCGTAAACGAGATCATACTATAAAGTAATGGTCAATTATTAACAACAAAAACTATTAAGATTATGGATTGCATTTTTAAAATCACATCAGCAATAAAGAAGGTAGGTTTCGTAATCTTGCTTGCAGAATTAGCAGCTATTGCCTACATGAGTCTTTAATTAATTAAAACAAGTATAAGGGAGGTACTATAAGTTGCACTAGGAAACTACAATTACCTAGTTCAAAAAAGCCTTAGCGCACCATTTAAAGGGTACGTTAAGGCTTTTTTGTTGTACATAACAGACAAATCGTAATTCTGCAAAACCAGAACTATCTAGAAAATCTTACCTCATCCTATAAATTAAATCATACAAAACTGGTGTATTTTTGACCTCAACCGTAGTAAAACCTATTGTTTTTACCCTATTCTCAAACAATTTATACCCCCAAAAAACAGTTTTTATCCCTATAGAAAGCAAAAAAAGAACTACTTTTGCAAGTGAAAAAGAACCAAACACATAAGTGTTAGGGGGTAAATCACAAACAACAAAACTATATAGAATATGAATTGCATTTTAAAAATTACAGAATTGATTAAAAAGATTGGTTTCGTTATTCTTATTGCAGAGTTGGCTGTTATCGCCTACATAAATGTAATATAAGAATATCCTATTTCATCATCAATATAAAACAAGAAGGATATTAGGATAACATAAACGGAACAGGGTAATAACTCTCTAGCATAGAGAAAAAAGAAACAGAATAATTATAAATAGAAAATAGTAAATGATAAAAAGAAAAGGCTCTGAGCATCATTGCTTAGGGCCTTTTTAGTTTTAGTGCAACTACTTATTATTGCATCTTTTTGCTCTATTTCTAAAATTTCCACACAAAATGACACCTTATTATATGCATAAGTAAGAAAAAGGAGCGTCAATCCTTTCTACTTTCCGACATTTTTTGTAATTTTGCAACCAAATTACAAAAATATATTAGCTAATATGGAACAAAAGAATTTCAAACGTACCACCGTAACCGCAGCATTGCCTTACGCTAACGGTGGTGTGCATATCGGCCACCTGGCAGGTGTTTACGTGCCAGCCGATATCTATGTTCGCTATCTTCGCCTCAAGAAGCAAGACGTTGTTTTCATCGGCGGTAGCGACGAGCATGGTGTACCAGTAACCATCCGTGCCAAGAAGGAAGGTATTACAGTACAGGAGGTTGTTGACCGCTATCACAACCTCATCAAGAAGAGTTTCGAGGATTTCGGCATCTCTTTTGATATCTACAGCCGTACCACTTCACCAACTCACAATAAGTTTGCTTCTGATTTCTTCCGCACACTCTACGATAAGGGCGTATTGGAAGAAAAGGTAGAGGAGCAGTTCTGCGACGAGGTAACAGGCGAATTCCTTACCGACCGTAACATCGTGGGTACTTGCCCTCGCTGCGGTGCTGAAGGTGCTTATGGCGACCAGTGTGAGAAATGTGGTGCTACCCTCTCTCCTGAGGAACTCATCAACCCTACCAACAAAAACAACCCTGGTCATGGTCTTGTGAAGAAGCCTACCAAGAACTGGTATCTTCCATTGAACAAGTATCAGGATTGGTTGA
>ERZ780167.1955-NODE-1955-length-16978-cov-7.878627_pt1 | contig 16978 bp, 11 predicted proteins | sample MGYA00510982_ERZ780167 | MGnify/ENA primary metagenome ERZ780167 (study PRJEB29588, sample SAMEA2146107) | human gut metagenome | biome: human gut; feature: human-associated habitat; material: faeces | place: Denmark | collected 2008/2010 ... | reverse complement strand
TGGAGTCACTGACCAAGGAGCAGATCGCAGAACTGGATATGACACGACTTCATGCTATTTCTGAAGCGTTGAATACACCGATGACGGTTCCGATGACGGTGGCGGAAGGTCAGCATGTTGACCATCCCATCTGCGGCGCGACATGCACAGATAAGTATAAGCATAGCATTGTGACAGAGTGGAAGTCCATAGACAGTGAAGCAGCACTGCAAGCTGCAACGGAAGGATATTACTACCTGACTCAGGATATCGTGACAATGGAAACATGGAAACCGAACAATAACGTGGTGCTTTGTCTGAATGGTCACAGCATTGCGGCAAACGGGGATTTTGTTGTCATTGAGATAGATAAGGGACAATTTACTCTCTGTGACTGCAATAGTAGTGAGAGTATGCACTATTTCACCACAAGCAAGGAAGGTCTGTTCACTCGATGGGTGCCGTGCGAGGAAAATACGGAGAACCGCATCTCCGTTACAGGTGGAGTTATCACTCACAGCGTGGGAAGGTCGGATTTAGGTGTGAAAGTGGATAATAACGCCACTTTTACCATGTACGGTGGAACTATTTGTGGTAATAAGCTCCAAGGCAGTTATAATGGAGCCGGTGTGTATGTGCATAATAGCACATTTAATATGTATGGCGGTGCAATCAGAGGCAATGCTGCAAGTTGGGGTGGTGGCGTCGCTGCGCTCGGTAGCACATTTAACATGTATGGTGGTGTAATCAGCGACAACATGGTCTCTGCTTCTGCTGGCGGTGTACTGTTGTCGGACAAAAGCGTCATGAACATGTCCGGCAATGCACAGATTAGTAACAACATTGCTCCCACCAAATGGACGACATCAGGTGGCGGAGTGTATATATTTGCCAGCACTGACGGAGAAGTCGGTAACTGCTTATATATGTCCGATAATGCGAAAATCAGCGGCAATACAGCCACCCAAGGAGGTGCTGTGTATGTACGTAAAAACGGTCAGGTTACCATGAGCGGCAATGCGCAGATTAGCAATAACACGGCAACCGAGAATGGTGGCGGCGTCTATGTAGAAAATAGTACTTTTAAAATTGCCGGCGGTGCTCCTCGGGTCTGTGACAACTTGTGTCAAGATGTTCAGAACAATGTCTATCTGGCTACCGGCAATGCAATTCGGATTAGTAAATTATCCACATTCGCCGGAAAAATCGGCGTATCCACCCAGGATACACCCACCGAGAGCAACCTCGTAACGGTTGCCGCGGTAGCTGTGGAGGCTGGGGGTGGCGGTCACCTGACCGAAGAAGATTTGGATCATATTTGCAGTGATAAAGAGAACCTCTATCCAGTTCTTGTGGGTGGCGAGGTGAAATTGTCGGCGACCGAACCGCATCGGCATCCCGTTTGTGGCGCAACCTGTGGTGACAGCGAGAATCATGGAAATCAGACCTGGATAGGCGTTTCCAATCTGACTGACATCAAGAGTGGGGGCTATTATTATCTGACAGACAATGTTAAATTGAATGATACATGGATCTGCACTTATGATGTAGCACTCTGTTTAAATGGAAAAACAATCACCTGTGCAGCAGAAGTTGATGCCATTCAGGTTGCGAAAGGAACGAAGCTGATTATCACCGACTGTCAGAAAGTGGTCGGCAAGATTACCCATGCACAGGATAATATAGGACGAGGTATAATGTCCTTGGGTACCTTGATACTGTATAACGGCGAAATTACCAAAAACCAGATTGCCAAAGGTAGTGGTGCCGGTGTATACGTAGATGGTGGTAATTTTTACATGTATAAGGGCAGTATCTCTGATAACAAAGTAACCATAAACGGTAACGGCGGCGGTGTGTATGCAAAAGATAGCACCAACTTCGTTATATCCGGTGGTAGTATTGACAGCAACCATGCACCGTCTAGCGGTGGTGGTATATACTATGAATCTACAATTAGTAAGTCAGTAAAATTCAATATATCTGGTGGTAATATCGTTAGAAACACAGCCGTTACTGGTAACGGTGGTGGTATATGGCTGAAGAGTGCATATGGAAATATGAGGTTTACCATGTCCGGTGGTAGGATTTCAAACAACGTCGCTAGCAAAAACGGCGGTGGTGTATATATTTCTGAGCCCTATTACGGCAAGTTTACTGTGTCCAGTACGGCACAAATCACCGACAACGCGGGTAATGGAAACGATAACAATGTCTATTTGCCCAGCGGCAAGACCATTCTCATCGGTGCGAACGGGTTGAGCAGCTCCGCCAAGATTGGCGTGACCATGGGACAGCAGCTCGCCGAGGGTGTGCGAGTTGCCATCGCCAAGGGTACAAGCGATGATTACACACTGACCGCGGATGACCTGAATGCTTTCAACAGCGATACCGGCTATTACAAGTATGCGTTAGACAACGCTGTCAACTTTTCAAGCGGCGAATTACATGTGCATGGTCTCTGTGGCACGGCGAACTGCACTGAGAGTAAGAATCACAAAAATGTGCTGTGGACTGCGATCAGGACGGAAGAGGATCTGCGCAACATCAAGGGTGGAAGTAGTAGCTCACACAGACAGTATTACTATTTAACGACTAATATTGCTCTGAATAATACGAGCTGGAATCCGACAGGCTACATCTCACTTTGTTTGAATGGTTACAGCATCACAGCTAACGGCAATTTTGACACCATTACCGTAGGTGAAGGAAAAGATACGGATTCACTTACACTTTGTGACTGTAACGGCAGCGGTAACAACACAGGAGAGATTACCCATGTTGACGGTATGAAAGGGCGTGGCGTATATTTAAAACCCTTCAGTGACCTTAGCCTGTATAGTGGAAACATCACCGGCAACAACACTGATGACCACGGTGGCGGTGTGTATTTGGACGGCAGTTTCTTCTACATGTACGGCGGCAGCATCACAGACAACAGCGCAAACAATGGCGGTGGCGTGGCTGGACGTGTAAGTAATTATAAAGTGAACGGGGGGTATGTCGTTGGCAGACTCTTGATGTTAGGTGGAACGATTACCGGCAACAAGGCAGCCGCCAACGGTGGCGGCGTTGACATGGATTGCGCCTTTGAGATGTGTGGTGGCAGCATCACCAGTAACGAAGCCGATGCCAACGGCGGCGGTGTTGCCGTGAAAGGTGATCATAGCGTCGAATGGAGTGGTGGCAGTGTCACCGGTAACACGGCGAAGAACAACGGTAGTGGTGTGTATGTAGCTGAGAGTGTTGAAGCCATGGAAGTCAACGGGGATGTGAACATTACCGGCAACACCAATGGCAATGTTTATTTGCCTGGCGGCAAGACTATCACCGTCGGCTCGACTAGGGGCAGCGGCACAAGTTTGACGGATGGTGCAAACATTGGTGTGACGCTGGAAAAGCTGCCTGCGGAGGGAGATTTTATGAAGTTCGCCGAGGCAGCCACGGGTATTACCCTGACGGATGAAATTGCGGGCAAATTCACCATCGACAATAATAGCAGCAACACATACAGCGTGCAGAACATCGACAACAGTCTGTATGTGGTAAGTGGCGAGCTGCATGAGCATGCAATCTGTGGCAGTGCAGACTGCAGTCACAAGACTAAGCATGACGATGTGTTGTGGACTCCCCTGACCTATAATGCAGATACACAGGCGCTGATGCGCGGCGGAACGAAAGTAAGCAGTAGCAATGGCACAGAAGGGATGGAATACAAACTTCCTGCGGGCAACTACTACTTACTGAACGATATTACGTTTGCCGGTACGATCAAAATCTCAGGCAACGTAAATCTCTGCCTGAACGGAAAGAGCATCACCAATTCGGCACAGGATGCTTCGACGTTTGTTATTCCCAAGAATGGCAATCTGACCCTGTGCGACCACGAGAGCGGTACCATCACCTCAACCGATAAGAAGTCTGATGGTGTGCAACTCAATGCTCACTCTAGCACTGACACTGCTACATTCACCATGTATGGCGGCACCATCACCGGAAATAGGAATGGTGTGGATGGGATTTCCGGTACTGATGTGTTTAATATGTATGGCGGTACTATCACCGGCAATAGAGTAGGGGCAGATATTCCTGCGGAGATTACAATGACGGTCGGTGGGACGGCAAGGATTATAGACAACACCCAAAAGGATGTTTTCCTGTACGAAAAGGATGAAAACTCAAAATCAATTATCCACATTGATCCAAGTCTGACGAATGCTGCAAGTATTGGTGTGGCTACTAACAATCGCCCCAGGCCAAAGGCTCCGGTTCAGATTGCTTCCGGAGCAACCGGTTCGGTAAACTATACCGAGATTTTCAAGCCGAACACGAAGAATAGCAGCTATTTGGTTACAAAGGATGAGCAGGGTAATCTGTACCTTAGCGCCCACCAGCACAGTTGGCAATACACGCTGGGCGCAGACGGCAAGTCGATTACCGCCACCTGTGCCAATACAACGAACTGTCCCAATACTGACGGCGGCAGCGTGACCATCAAGGCACCTGAGGAGAATACTCTGATCTACGATGGCAGCCTGAGAGGTATTTTCTCTCACGCACATGTCGCGAGAGAAAATGATTTTAATTTTTTGCCGCCTGCGGGCGGCAAACTCTGCGAGGCTTTTTTGACACGCTGACCTCCCACCTGTGTGGGAGGATTTTTTTGCGATTTTTCGGAAAACGGGGGGTATTTTGACGGCCTTAAAAAAATGGCGGATGTCCGCCACCCTGTTTTTCCCACATTGGCGGACTTCCCTTATATACAAGGCGGCACACTCTTCCCTATAATTTTAACAAACCACGGCGTGCCGCAGGGAAGCGCGGCGGCGGTGCAAGAGGGGCTTACAAGGAAAGAGGAAGGGAGGCCTAAAAATGAGGGCGCAGCATGCCACTGCCCAAAACGGCAACACGGGGAAAAGGACGCTGCCGTACAACCGGCAATATGTGCTCCTGGCAGTCTATGAGGTGCTGGATAAAAACAACGCGGAATATGAAAAAGCAGATGCATCGACTATTGCGGCGGAGATAGCGGTTTACGGGAATCTGAGCCGGTTTTCCATCTCCGTAAAAGAGCAAGAGGGGGAAACGGAGCTGCGCGTAACCATGGCCCGGCCATGCGAGGGACTTTCGGAGGAGGGGATAAGGAGAGCCATAACCGCCGTGACGGACAGCGTCGCGCAGCATCTGGAAAACGAGCTTGTGATAAGCAAAATCTATCGCTGCCCCGAAGCGGAGACCGAGGTGACCGCCACCGCTGAAAAGCCGGGAGGTCTTTTGCGGAAAAATACGGTTATAAACGGTACCGATGTACCGGAAAATAAGAAAGGAATGTGAGAATATGGAGAACAGAATGCACAAATCAAAACTGACAGCAATCCTGCTGGCACTATGTCTGGCACTGTCGCTGGTGCCGATGACGGCGGCTACGGCCTTCGCTGCCAATACAACCACCGTCACTAACGAAACAGAGTTGACGGCGGCGCTGAATAATGCGGATTGTACTGAGATCAAGCTTGGCAGCAATATTGAAACCACTGGGAAACTGTATGTGGAACGCACCGTGACCTTGGATCTGAACGGACATACCCTGAGCTGTAGTTCGGAAAATACGGGTATAATCTGGGTGAGGAAAAACGGGAACCTGGCGATAAAGGACAGCGGTACCGGTGGCAAGATCGACGGGCAGAACAAAAACTGCGGAATTGAAGTCAAAGGCGGTACGCTGACCCTGGAGAGCGGCAGCATCGTGAACTGCACGGATGCCGACGGCGACGGCGGTGCAGTGGATGTTTCCAACACTGGTGTGACGGAAACACAGGTCAAGTATGGTAAGTTCATTATGAACGGCGGTGCCATCATGGACTGCAAAGCCGGCGATGACGGCGGCGCAGTATTTATTAAGCAGAGCGGCTCTTTTGAGCTGAACGGCGGTGTCATTCAAAATTGCTCTGCCGGTGCCAACGGCGGTGCGGTAAATATTTATCAAGATGGCCGCTTCACCATGACCGGCGGTACTATAAAAAGCTGCAAGGTAGACCTGGGCGGTCTTGGCATGGCGGTGTACGGCAGCAACGACAAGGCCGTGGTCACCATGACCGGCGGCACCTTTGAAGACTGCGGTGCATACCCTTATTCCTTTGATGAATTTACCGTAACCTTTGACTCTGACGGCGGAAGTGCTGTGACAGCACAGAAGGTGTTGAATTCTCCGGCCATTAAGCCCGCCGATCCGACAAAGAACGGGTACCTTTTTGCCGACTGGTATTTAGGCGATACGCAGTACACCTTTGATACCAAGATCACCACTGACATTACCCTGAAAGCCCATTGGACACCCACATCAGCGTCGACTGCCATCACTGCGGCAACGATCCAGGATGTGAACTTCAACTATCAGCCGGGTGATGCCCCGCGGGCCACGGCTGCCGTAGCTGCCGCCGATCAGGGCAAATACCGAATTGCCGATGAATGGTGGCAAGAGTTAAATGAAAACGATGTGGCCGTTGCCATATGGCATTCCGACGACGAGGCATACAGCACCTTGCCGACCATTACTGCGTTTGAAAGCGGGAAAAAATATGTATATTCCGTTTTGCTGCTGCCGGAAAGGGGTTATGACTTCGGCAGAGAAGTCGCCGCTACGGTGAACGGAAGCACGGTGACAGCGGTTCCCGGCACAGACGGATACCTGAGTCTCCCCAATGTTAAAACGATTACGCCGACGGCAGCTTCCCATACGCATAGTTACGGTACGGCGTGGAAGTGTGACGGAACAAATCACTGGCACGAATGTGCCTGCGGGGACAAGGCAGACACGGCGGCGCACACCTTCAAGTGGGTTACCGACAAGGAAGCTACCGCAACCGAGAAGGGCTCTAAGCACGAGGAATGTACCGTCTGCGGGTACAAGAAGGCTGCCGCCGAAATCCCGGCGACCGGCTCCGGAAGCGGCTCGGCCAGTCAGCCCACGAAGCCCGGCAGCACCGGCTCTCCCCAGACCGGTGACAGCAGCTCCGTTTTGTGGCTGGCGATTCTGTGCATCAGCGGTGTGCTGGGCGTGCTTGGCGTTACAGGCAAGAAAAAATGCCTTGAAATCAGGCAAATATAAATAAGGAGGAGCTCTTATGAAAACAGCAAAAAACCAAAACGGAAGGTCAGGAGGGAAGGTCAGTATGAAACTGAAAAGGGTGCTTTTGATGCTGCTGGTGACGGTATTGAGTATTTCCGGCATCGTGACTGCGAATGCCGTCACGGTCAAGGACAACGGAAAATATACGCTGATGCTCACCTGCGGCCTTAACGGTATGGACGGCAAGGTCGACGGCGATTATGCAAAAATGATAAAGTTTGATGCTGCCGACGGGGACACAACGGTAAGCTTATCCGAATTGACTGCGGGCGTTCTTCCGTTCAACGGCAGCACCAAATTCGCCTATTGGGCAACGGATTGGACGGGCGAAACAAAAGTCGCAGAGGATATACCTTTGTCGGATTTCAATTCGGAGGGTACATTTTGGGTAAACGACGGTGAGGTGGCATACACCAACGGTCTTACGATTTATGCGGCCTTCTCCGAAGAAGTGCTAAAGGGAACAGGCACATATTACCTGACGCTTGACGGCGTCGGCGGCAAAGTAAACGGCAAGTATGAAATGACCCTGACAAGCAGCTCCAGTGCTTATCAGACAGTCGACCTGACGAAATACACCCCCGTAAGAGACGGCTATACCTTTGTCGGTTGGGACTTGGACGGCAAGTATGTAACCTCCGTGCCGGCGGATTGCTTCAAAGAAAAGGATGCTGTGACGGTTCTCGCAACCTATACCAAAAACACCTTTGACAACGACGGTATCGTAGTAACTCTCAATGCTAACGGCGGACAGCTCAACGGTAAGGAGTCTAACACATACGACTATGTAGGCGGCAGAGACTCCGGCGCATCCATGTCGCTTTTGCCCTATGTTCCCGTAAGAGAGGGGTATACCTTTAACGGCTGGAACACCAAAAGCGACGGCAGCGGTACTATGGAGAAGTATATTTTTTGGAGAATTTGGGACAATAACGAGGAGACCAATAAGAAATATGATAAGGATACCTTGATTACGGAAGACAACGATTATGTGCGGTATAAAAATGTGACCTTGTACGCCTCCTGAACGAAAGCCTCCGGAGAGCCGGAAAATCCCGGTAAGGACACGGTGAAGGAACTCCAAAGCACGGGGGAGACAAAGGCAAAAATCGAATTTGCAACAGAGGTCAGCAAGGATTACAAGCTGGATATCAAGTCCATCGAGGTCAAGAAGGAATTGGCAGATAAGAATGTGAAATTCGTTGCGGACATCAATGTGCTGGACGGAAACAACAATGTTGTGAAGATCAGCAACACCAAAATGAAGATCAGAATGGCTCTGCCGGAGGATTTGAAGGGGTATGACAAATACGAAGTCGTTTACATTGTAAATGATGAGATTAAAGAGACCTTGCCTGCTGCGGTAGAAAACGGTTATATTGTATTTGAGACAAACCATTTGAGTCAGTACGGAATCGTTGGGACAAACACCGGCAGCGGAGCAACTCCCCAGACCGGTGACAGCAGCTCCGTTTTGTGGCTGGCGATTCTGTGCATCAGCGGTGTCGGCGCCCTGACCGTGTTTGGCATCTCTAAAAACAGAAAAAAGGACCACAGCGCCCAATAACAGGGAAAAAGGCCAATAAATCTATAGAAGCGGGAAGCGGCGGACAAACGCCGCTTCCCGTTACATCTGGCTATAGCTGCCTTGTGTGCAAGGCAACGAGGACGGAGCCGGTAAAATACAGCGCAAGCCCCGAAAAAAGCGATGGCACCAATAATGGCGCCGGTACAGATAAGGACAAGAGCACCGGGGATAAAAATGACAAAAATACGATTCAAAAGGATGTAGAGCCACTGTTTCCGGAAAAGAACGCCGGGACATCCTTCCCTTGGTGGGGCATAGCCGCTGCCGCCGCAGCGGTAATGGGTGTGAGCATTCTGGCAGTGGTTTTGCGGCGGAAAAAGGGCGGCAAAGGATAAAAAGACCACTTCCGGCATTTAGAATATAATCGGCAAGCCCGCCGGTGGGTGTGGCTTCCCCTTGTAAACTAAGGATTGCGTTTCTGCTATATTCACCGTTTATCCCCGCTTTCAGTAGATGAAAGCGGGGAATTTTTGCCAAAACGGGGGTCCTTTGCGGAAAAAAGGCCGATTTCCCCCTTTGCCGGTTACTTTCCGCGCCCTAACCAAGCCATAAAACTTCCCCTTTCTTTTTTGTTCCGTTTGCGGTATAATCAAAAATGAACGGCATTTTTCCATGGAAGGAGAGAGAATATGACAACAGCAGAGTTGGTTCAGCAGATACAGCAGGTGAAGAGTATGTCCATCGTGGGTATGTGCAAAAACGCCGGCAAGACTACCATGCTCAAATGGCTTTTGGCCCACACGGGCCGCAGGCAGGTTTTGGGCCTGACCTCCATCGGCCGGGACGGCGAGAGCACCGATGTGGTCACGGGTACGGAAAAGCCCAGCATCTTTGTCCCGGCGGGTACGCTTATCGCCACCGCCAAGGATATGCTGCGCCTGGGAGATGTGACGCGGGAAATTCTGATGACCACCGGTATTCCCACCCCCTTGGGCGAGGTCATCATCATGCGCGCCCGCAGCGACGGCTATGTGCAGCTGGCCGGGCCGTCCATCACGGCACAGCTTCGGGAGGTGTCGAGGATGTTCTTTGAGCTGGGCGCCACCCAGTCTATCATCGACGGCGCCCTGGGCCGCAAATCCCTGGGGGCCCGGAATGTGGCCGACGGCATCGTGCTGTGTACCGGCGCATCCTATAATATGAGCATGGAAAAGGTCATTGAGGACACGGCTAACTTCTGCCGCCTCATGGACCTGCCCAAGGCCGAGACCCTGCCCCCGGAGGCGGCGGACGGGTTGGAGAAGTGCCTGAAGGAGCATGGGGAGGCCTATATCCCCGGGGCCCTGACGGACAGCATGGTCATTCCGCTTCTGCGCAGTGGTCTGCTGCGGGGGGGACGCCTGGTGGTGGCCGACCCCAGTAAAGTACTCCTAAAGCCCGACACCCTGGATAAGCTATCGGTGCGGGAGGTGGCTCTGGAGACCAAGGATGCTGCCCGGACCCTGTGTGTCACGGTGAATCCCGTGTCGGCCTACGGCTGGAAATTTGACAAAGATGTGTTTATCGACCGGATGCGCCAGAGTGTGAAGGTGCCGGTCATCAATGTGAAGGAGGAGCTGGCATGATTTCCATTCGGTTTGAAGAAAAACAGCAGATCGGCTTGCAGTACGCCCTGGAGACGCTCCACGGGTGCAGCCCCTTTGGCCAGGAGAAGATCCGCCGCCTGCGGTTTTATACCCCGGCGGAGCGGGCAGAGCTGGAGGAGGAACTATACAATGTGCAGCAGGCGGCTGACCACGCGGAGGAGCTCAAGGGCGTATACGATAAAATCTGCATCCTGCTGTGCCAGATGAAGGACATTCGCAATTCCATCCGCCGATGCCGGGACGGGGAGGTGCCGGATCATGTGGAGCTGTTTGAAATAAAGGGCTATTTGCAGCGGCTGGAGAGCCTGCTGCCCCTGTACCGGCAGATAAGCGATACGGCTCCGCTGCGGGGCCTTGCATTCCACGATCCCAAGCCCGCCCTGGATATTTTGGACCCGGACAACACCCGCTCCCGGGGCTTTTACATCCCCGACAGCATGACGGAAAAGCTCCGCCAGATCCGCCGGAGCAAGAAGGAGCTGGAGGAAAAGCTCCACGAGGCCAAGACCGATGCGCAGAAGGACGAGCTGCGCCTGCAGCGCACCCGCATCTGCGCCGAGGAGGAGAGCGAGGAAACGAAGATCCGCCGGGACATGGGCGCCCGTCTGGCTCCCTTGGCGGAGGCTATGCTGGCGGACGCCGAGAGCGCAGGCCGGCTGGATTTCATTATCCAAAAGGCTCTGTTTGCCGTGCGCTACGGCGGCGTAATGCCCCAGATCACCGATGGGACCTTGGAGCTGACGGAAATGGTGAACCCGGAGCTGTGCGATCTGCTTTCCGAGCAGGGCCGCAGCTTTGTGCCGGTGTCCATCTCCTTGGACCGTGGTGCCACGGTCATTACCGGCGCCAACATGGGCGGCAAGAGCGTAGCCATGAAAACTGTGGCGCTGAATGTGCTGCTGATGCAGGCGGGCTTCCTGGTGTGCGCCAAGGAGGCGAAGATGCCTCTGTTTGAGAGCGTCCTCATGCTGTTTGAGGATATGCAGTCTATCCAGTCGGGCCTTTCCGGCTTCGGCTCGGAGATCGTACAGTTCCAGAAGGCCCTTGCACAGGTGGAGCAGGGCTACTCCCTGTTCCTGCTGGACGAGTTTGCCCGGGGCACCAATCCCGACGAGGGCGCGGTGATCGTCCAGGCGGTGACGAAATACCTCAACGGGGTCAACGCCATCTCCCTGCTCACCACCCACTATGACAAGGTGGCTGACTGCGGAAAGGCTCACTACCAGATCATCGGCCTGCGGGACATTGACCCGGAGGCTATCCGCCGGGAGCTGGCTGTCAGCGGGGAGGACGGCATCCGGGTCATCGCCCGGCACATGAACTACGGCCTGTACCGGGTCGAGGGTCGGTCCGACTGTCCCCGAGACGCGCTGAACATCTGCCGGATGCTGTCGCTGAAGCCGGAAATCCTGCATCTTATTGAAGAAAACTACTGAAAATTTCACCCGGGGAAACGAGAATAAATTTTTTCAGCACTGCGAAAAAGTTATTGTCATTTTCATCACAATGTTGCTTGACAAACTGCTGAAAAGTATTATAATTTGAAGTACAGAATTCCATATAACAGACAATAGAGGTGCAAAAAACAGGGTAATCGACTTCGGAGCTGCAGGGGGCTCGATGGAGGTCGGTGAAGGGGTTTTTTGCCGAAGGTGCGCGCTCCTCCTGTGGCGCGCTCCTGGGGGTGCCGTGTAAGCTGCACAACTGTCATGTCGTATTGCAGACATGGAGCGCTATTGGTCATCGACTTGACCAATAGCGCCTTTTTCATGCCCAAAGGCGCCGCTTGGCCGGCGTTATAAGAAACTCTGTAAAAATAATTTAGGAGGAATTTTATCATGGAAAAGATGACTTCTCTGCTGCGTCTGCGTATGAGCGCCAAGGATGCTCATTACGGCGGAAACCTGGTGGACGGTGCCCATATGGTGCATCTGTTCGGCGATGTCGCCACTGAGCTGCTGATCAAGTGCGACGGTGACGAAGGCCTGTTCTGCGCTTATGACAATGTCGAGTTCCTGGCTCCCGTGTATGCCGGCGATTACATCGAGGCTTACGGCGAGATCGAGAAGATCGGCAACACCTCCCGCACCATGAAGTTTGAGGCCCGCAAGGTCATCGTGTCCCGTCCCGACATCAGCGCTTCCGCTGCCGATGTTCTGGCCGAGCCTGTTGTGGTCTGCCGCGCTCACGGCACCTGCGTTACTCCCAAGGATTGCCAGCGCAACAAGATCGAGAAGTAAGGAGCTGAGGATATGGAAAAGCTGATTATTACCGCTGCTATCTGCGGCGCTGAGGTCACCAAGGAGCAGAACGCTGCCGTGCCCTATACCGTGGAGGAGATGGTCCGCGAGGCCAAGTCCGCCTATGATGCCGGCGCAGCTATCCTGCACATCCATGTTCGCGAGGACGACGGCACCCCCACCCAGGATCGTGAGCGTTTCCGGGTCGTTATGGACGCCATCCGCAAGGAGCTGCCCGATGTCATTATGATCCCCTCTACCGGCGGCGCCACCGGCATGAGCCCCGAGGAGCGTCTGCAGCCCACTGAGCTCTTCCCCGAGATGGCTACCCTGGACTGCGGCACCTGCAACTTCGGCGACGAGATCTTCGACAACACCATGCCCACCATGCGCGCCTTCGGTAAGCGTATGCTGGAGAACAACATCAAGCCCGAGTACGAGTGCTTCGAGCTGGGCCACATCGACACCATCCTTGGCATGGCCAAGAAGGGTGAGGTGCCTGCCCATCCCATGCAGTTCAACTTCGTGCTGGGCGTGCACGGCTGCACCCCCGCCACCGTGGAGAACCTGGCCTTCTTCGCCAGCAAGATCCCTGCCGGTTCCACCTGGACCGTGTCCGGCGTGGGCCGGGCCGCCTGGACCATGGCGGCCGCTGCCATCGCCATGGGCGGCAACGTCCGCGTTGGCTTCGAGGACAACATCTATCTGGGCAAGGGCCAGAAGGCCGCGTCCAACGGCGAGCTGGTGGCCAAGGTCGTCCGCATCGCCAAGGAGCTGGGCCGCGAGATCGCTACCCCCGCCGAGGCCCGCGAGATCCTGAGTCTGAAGCCCCTGAAGTAACTCAGATTTTCTATCACCATATAAACCACCTTACCATATATAAACCACATCATATAAACCATATACCATACATCATAAACAAAATTTTAGGAGGATATTTACAATGGCTGAACTGAAAGGCAACAAGTACGGTACCCACCGCGTTATCGAGCCCAAGGGCGTTCTGACCCAGGCTGCTTGGAAGGTCGACAACGACATGACCAAGGTTTATTCCAACGAGATCGTCTGCGATGTCACCTCCCTGAACATCGACTCCGCTTCTTTCACCCAGATCTCCGAGGCCTGCGGCGGCGACGAGAAGAAGATCGGCGAAATGATCCTGGGCATCGTCGCTGAGCGCGGCAAGCAGCAGAATCCTGTCACCGGTTCCGGCGGTATGTTCAAGGGCGTCGTCGCTCACATCGGCGAGGACCTGAAGAAGAAGCCCGGCTTCGACCTGAAGGAAGGCGACAAGATCGTCTCCCTGGTCTCCCTGTCCATGACCCCCCTGAAGATCGATAAGATCCTGGCTATCCACAAGGATATCGACCGCGTTGACATCGTGGGTAAGGCCATCCTGTTCGAGTCCGCCCTGTATGCCAAGATGCCCGAGGATATGTCCGAGCCTCTGGCCCTGGCCGCTCTGGATGTGGCCGGCGCTCCCGCTCAGGCCCGCAAGCTGCCCAAGGAGGGCGACAGCGTTCTGATCCTGGGCGCCAACGGCAAGTCCGGCGTTCTGTGCGGCTGGGAAGCTATGAAGAAGGTCGGCCCCAAGGGCAAGGTTGTGGGCGTTGTCCGCAATCCCAAGCAGGTTCCGGGCCTCCTGGAGCTGGGCGTTTACACCGATGTTATCGTGGCCGACTGCACCAAGCCCGTTGAGGTTATGGAGGCTGCTCTGGCTGCCAACGATGGCAAGGAGTACGATCTGTCCATCTGCTGCGTGAACATCGAGTCCTGCGAGATGTCCGCCATCCTGCCCGTCCACGATGACGGCCTGGTGTACTTCTTCTCCATGGCTACCTCCTTCACCAAGGCTGCCCTGGGCGCTGAGGGTATCGGCAAGGATGTCACCATGATCATCGGCAATGGCTACACCAAGAACCACGCCAACATCACCCTGGATGTTCTGCGCGAGAATCCCAAGCTGCGCAAGCTGTTCGACGAGAAGTATTGCTAAGTTTTTCGTGCTGCCTGCAGGAGCCTGATGGCTCCTGCAGACCAGCCTTTGTAGATGCGTTATAACATTTTCCGCGTACCGTCCCTGCCTGACCACATGATCGGAGAAAGGAATGGCTATGAACATAAGGAAAATGCTCATTCCGGCGCTGCTGGCGCTGTCGCTCATAGGCAATTTGGTTTGGCTTTGCATCAGTGTTGCTCCGAAAGAGGAGAAGTCTATTATAGGCACCTATTGCAGCGAGCACGCTAATGAGAATTTCACAAAGTACGGCAAGTACGGTGATTATTTAGCGCTGGCTGACAACGGCACCTATGCCCGCTATTTGCAGCAGGATATGCTGGAAAAGGGGAGCTACCGCTGGGAGGAATCAGATTCTTCGTTCTTCCTGGAGGATAGCGCCGGATACTTTGATGGGAAAGACACACTGATCCTGTACCATGGACAGGAAGCTACCACCTATACCCGCATCTTGGATGCCCCGGCCTATATTCAATAAAGGCCAACAACAAAACTTAGAAAATAGTTAAAGGAGATACAAATATGAAGACTCGTAACGGTCTGTTTGCCGATGTTCCCGAAAATCTGTGGAACGACTGGCATTGGCAGGTCGCCAATCGCGCTGAGACGGTTGAGGATCTGAAGCGCTACATGACCCTGACTCCCGATGAGGAGGCTGGTGTTGCCAAGACCCTGGGCAAGCTGCGCATGGCAGTGACTCCCTACTATCTGTCCCTGATCGACCTGGACGATCCCTTTGATCCCATCCGTAAGATGGCTATCCCCCGGGCTGAGGAGCTGGAGTATGCCGACTATGAGGACGCCGATCCCCTGCACGAGGATACTGACTCTCCCACCCCCGGCCTGACCCACCGCTATCCCGACCGTGTGCTGCTGCTCATCACCGACCAGTGCTCCATGTACTGCCGTCACTGCACCCGTCGCCGTTTCGCCGGTCAGAACGACTGCGAAGTGCCCATGGCGCAGATCGACAAGTGCATCGACTATGTGGCCGCTCACCCCGAGGTCCGCGATGTTCTGCTGTCCGGCGGTGACTGCCTGATGGTCTCCGATGAGAACCTGGAGTACATCATCAAGCGCCTGCGTGCCATCCCCCATGTGGAGATCGTTCGTCTGGGCTCCCGCACCCCCGTGGTGTGCCCCCAGCGTATCACTCCGGAGCTCTGCGCCATGCTGAAGAAGTATCATCCCATTTGGCTGAATACCCACTTCAACACCCCCAAGGAGTTCTCCCCCGAGGCTGCCAAGGCCTGCGCTATGCTGGCTGATGCCGGTATCCCCCTGGGCAACCAGTCCGTGCTGCTGGCCGGCGTGAACGACTGCATCCATGTGATGATGGATCTGGTTCACGGCCTGGTGCAGATGCGCGTGCGCCCCTACTACATCTATGCCTGTGATCCTTCCCTGGGCCTGAGCCACTTCCGTACCCCTGTTTCCAAGGGTATCGAGATCATGGAAGCTCTGCGCGGCCATACCTCCGGCTACTGCATCCCCACCTTCGTGGTGGACGCCCCCGGCGGCGGCGGCAAGACTCCCGTCATGCCCAACTACCTGATTTCCGAGACTCCCCGCAAGGTTATCCTGCGTAACTTCGAGGGCGTCATCACCTCTTACACCCAGCCTGAGCACTATGTGCAGAACTGCCACTGCGATGTCTGCATGGGCAAGAAGAAGGTGGAGAAGACCGGTGTTGCATGGGTCGCCGAGGGCACCAAGCAGCGTTATCTGGAGCCCACCAAGCTGCTGCGTAACGAGCGTCATGTGAAGAAGTAAGGTAAAGAGGTAAAAATATGGAAAGCAAACTCGGCTTGAATTTTGATCTGGTCGAAAAGGCTCGTACATCCGCTGCCAATGTGGCAGCGGATGTGCAGGGCTTTATTGACCAGCATACCACGGTCACCGTGGAGCGCGCCGTCTGCCGTCTGCTGGGCATCGATGGCGTGAATGAGATGGATGTCCCCATGCCCAATGTGCTGGTGGACCATCTGCTGGCAAACTCTCTGCTGCCTGCCGGCGCCGCTTGGGCCGTGGGTAACGCAATGGTGGAGACCGGTAAGGACCCCCAGGGCGTGGCAGAGGCTGTGGACAGCGGCGAGCTGGATCTTTCTAAGCTCCCCGCCCATTCTGACAGTGAGATCCGCGCGGCCATCACCCCCGTGGTGAACGCCACCGTGGAGCGCATTAACAAGAATGTTGCCAAGCGCAACGCTTACCTCAAGGAGTGGGGCGACAAGGAAGGCCCCTACCTGTACATCATCGTGGCCACCGGTAATATCTATGAGGATATTATCCAGGCCAAGGCCGGCGCCAAGCAGGGTGCCGACATCATCGCTGTGATTCGTACCACCGGCCAGTCGCTGCTGGACTATGTGCCTTACGGCGCTACCACCGAGGGCTTCGGCGGCACCTACGCCACCCAGGAGAACTTCCGCCTGATGC
>ERZ780167.1954-NODE-1954-length-16980-cov-21.661034_pt1 | contig 16980 bp, 21 predicted proteins | sample MGYA00510982_ERZ780167 | MGnify/ENA primary metagenome ERZ780167 (study PRJEB29588, sample SAMEA2146107) | human gut metagenome | biome: human gut; feature: human-associated habitat; material: faeces | place: Denmark | collected 2008/2010 ... | reverse complement strand
TTGTAAATGTCAATAAGTTTTTGTGATTTTCTCCGAAAAACCGTAAATTCATCATGTTGCATAGATTTATATATGATTACGACTGATGAAATTGTGAAAGATGCACAAAAAACAGACAGCAAAACAAGACGGTTGCCACGGGGTAGCCGTCTTTTGTATTACCGTTCGAACGTTCGAACTTTTTACATTGCTTTCATTTCGTTGGATGACTTACCATCAAACATACGCCGGGGATAATTATTCAACCAGTCTTGCGCCTGTGCGACTTGTTCCGGCGTTACGTCTTTAAAGTCGCAACCTTTTGGAAACCAACGGCGCAACATACGGTTCTGGTTTTCATTACTTCCACGTTCGCCGGGGTTGTGAGGGTGACAATAATATATAACCGTCCGGGGCGTGTTCTCTGTTACAGACTTTTCAAGGGCTTGCTGATCGAGAAATTCCGTGCCGTTGTCGCACGTGATCGTCTGGAAGATTTCACGGAAGCGGTCAGCACCATAAGAGCGTTCCAGATCATCAAGTACACTTGCAACAGCTTTCTGCGACTTGTCCGGCATTTTCACAACTATTTCATTCCGGGTCTTGCGTTCTGTAAGAACTAGTAAACAATCCGGGCTTTTACCTTGTCCGCCTACTACGGTGTCAAGCTCCCAGTGTCCGGCAGTCTTGCGTTTCTTGATCTCGCGCGGACGTTCTTCTATGGATCTTCCTTTTTGATTCTTGTATGACGGTCGCACGTGCTTGTATTCCTGTTTTGGCGTATCTCTACGCCACGGCAAATCTATGTTAGTAACATTCATAAACAAGCCCCGGTCGATATAGTGGTACAGCGTAGTTACACACACTTCCGTGCGGCACTTGCCTTTAGCAGACTGTAATGCGGCATATGGACTGTATTTCAGATCAATAATACAATGTTCAACGTGTTTCACAAAATCGTAATCATTGCCGATCTTTAATTCACGCCCTTTATTTTCTGCATGATAATCATGTTTCTGCTGTCCGATCTCTGCGCTGTAATAGTCATATTCAAGCCACGTTTGACCGTCACGCAGTTTTGTGCGCCCTCTCTTTATTTCGTAGTTGATTGTATTGTAGTGCCGGTTCATCAACCGGGCAATTTCTCTCTGAGTTTTGCCGTCATTCAGATACATTTCTATCTTAAGACGATCAGCATAAGTCATGTTTTTTGACATGGTTTCCTCCCTCTCTGGCGATAGTCTGTCTATATTCAACCGTACCAGAGCAAGCCCCGGAGCGTCAAGGAGGGCGGTATCTATGGGGCTTTACCTTGACCCTCTGTGGCTTCTCTGGTGGGGCTTCTGGCGGCGGTAGTGAGGGATAGCTTGTATTATAGCAATCCGGGGGTTATGGCTCTATATGGGGCTTGTGTGGGGGGAGGTGGTTTCCAGAGAACAGACAGTCCTCTGGACTCTCGTGTTTAATTTTTATAGGGAGTGGGCGAAAAAATTAACAGAGGTGGGATGAAATCACCCCCAACCCCTCAAGGGGAGTAAAGCTTCCTTGTGGGTGTCCGGGGATGATCTGTTTAATACTTTAATTCGTAGTAAGTTATCTGTTGACTTGCTTGCGGTATGTCTACGGTTTTAACATAAACAATACGGTCTGCATAAATTTTGCGAAAGTCCTCTTCATCAAGAAGAAAGTGCTCTTCCTCTGCAATGTGACAGTTACGGCTGTAATAATAACGGCGTTTCTCTTTTAGGTGCTCGTCAACGCTTTTTGTAATGTACTTTGTAATGTAACTACTCACTCTGCCAGTGTCTAAAACTTTCGTGGCGGTAGTAAAGCCATATGACCAGTCAGTAATATTATAGATAATCTGTTTTTTCTTGCGGTCAATTTTCCACGCCTTGAATGTGAGGTTATCAACGTTTGCAAGTAGTCCATGAAAATGATAATGTTCTTTGTCTGCGTGCAATTCTGGAACTATAATGTATTTCATATCCGGGCACTTGCGTTCTTTGATATGCCACAGAAAATCATTGAGCCGTTGGACAACTAAGTCATAATCGGAAGCATCTACTTTTTTACGGTCAAATGTAAGTGTAATAAACCAATCCCAACTATTAGACCTTGCAATTCTGTAAACGTTGTTTTTAGCTCTGGATGCAGAAACCGCCATAGCGTGTTTTTCGGCTTCCGGGGTGCGATCACTTGTATCGTGGGTCTTGTTTAGTAGACTGTCCTCTGGTTTTTCTTTTCCAGTGTTTATTGCATGGTGGTAAAATGTGATGTGTTCCCCGGTCTCATACTGGTAACGCCGGCAATTATAAACTGTTTCCATGTTTCAACACTCCTAGAAATTTTTTACAAGGTGGCGTTAAAGTGTTGCTATTGTCAAGTAGGTGACCCGGTGAACGGGTCGCAGTCTGCCTTTGTCCATGTGCTTTCTTCTTTTTGTAATAGAAATAATCTGTCCATTTCTTTCTAATGGGTTTAAATGATTCTCTGGAGAAACCCAAATTTTGAAGTTGTAGAAATAGTTCGTCTGGAAATAGTTTATACTTTTTATAGAATCTGATCTCTGTTTCGTTAAACAGATAATGCATATATTGATACATTGTTTTTTTCCTTGTGTGTGGTGTGTGAAAGTTCGAACGTTCGAACGGTGCGCCGTGCGCAACGCTTACCACGGCGCACCGTTTCCCCTTACTTCTGTGCTTTCTTCTGCGCTCTGGTGTACTTCTTTGACGGTGTAGTAACGGCATCCATATCGGAAGGCGTATTGTTCTGTAACATAATAATTTCTGATTCCGGGATCATGTTCCCGGCCTTGCAGTCTTTCGAAAGGTTGTCCACGCAAGCCAGTGTATCATAAGCATGATAATCTTTATCTTTTACGAACCAACCGAACCGGCGTAAAGGGCGTACAAGCGTAGGGTCTGTAGCGTATTCCAACTGGTAAGCGTCATACTCTCTATGCACCAAAAACCTCCACTGTTTGTCGCAAGATATAACCCGGCTTGTCACTTGTCGCAATAATGCGTCTACGTGGTTAAACCGCTGTGAAGTGTAATACAAGCTGATGTGATGATGACGGCACGTCAGCAAAGTGTTGAGAAACAAGGGATCAATATTTGTCTTGAAAGTACGGCTATTAAGCTGTACTGAAAATTCATCCCCCAGAACAAGAGTACAAGTCAGTGTATCGTGCTGTTCATCGTATGCCCGTACAGTTTCGGCAACGTCTACAATCTGGCGCAAGGAGACAAAAGGCGTGTAAGGTGTGCCGATCAAATCCACATTTGAAATGATGTTAATTCTCTGCGTTACCCATTTCCCCCGGAGATCATCATATACAACCTTGTTGTTATACTTCTTATACAGACTTGTTACCTTATGCACAGCGGAGAGGGTTTTCCCTTTACCGAACAATGCCACATAACAAATCAGTTTTCCGGTTTTCAGATTGCGCCATTTCTTGTGAATAATATAATCCGGGATATCCTTTATAAAATTAAAAACCATTGCAAATGGATGTAATACGGCAATGCGGAAGCATACACTAAAATACACCATTACAATAAATGCTAACAGTACAAAATATACCAAATCAATCACCTCCCGGCTTTCATAATGTTATAAGCAAGTGAACCGATACATTCAAGGATCGCACAAAAGACGATCAACCCAACCATACAAGCCGGGGTAAACGTTGTAGCATCACCTGTGATAAATCGAATAAGACTATCCATGTTTTTACCTCCTATTTAAGACCTACGCCATTAAAAGACCGAACGGCGTTCTTGATACGTTCATAGCACCATGCGAACACGATAAAAAACAACAATGCCGAAATGTTGTAATTCAGATCATCAATTTTTTCCTCAATGCTTTCCAGAGAAGCGGAATAATCAATTTGATTTTCCACAGTGTCCGCTTGATAGGCTTGCAAGTCTGATAAACTAATATAAACGTTGTCACCACTAACCAGATCACCAGAAGAGACCGAAAGGGTGTCAGAGCCTGTGACAAGGCTATCACTTGTTGCAATGTCTCCGGCGGTACTGTCTGCGGCACTCTCTGTGCCAGATGTTCCGGCGTTGTTGCCGACAGAAACGCCATAACCGATAACATCAGAATCGGTATAAGTTGGGTTATCAGATAAGAGAGAATCGAAAGAATTGTTCTGTAAATCTGTTTGCATATCGTTTTGAATTGTAATGTTTTCATTCATGTTTTGTCCTTTCTTGTGAAAAATGAACCCATGTGTTAGAATTGAAGAAAACACATAGGAGGGGTTACAAATGAATATGATAATTATTTTTGGGGTTGCTTTACTTATAATTATTTGCGGTTATGCTTATGCAAAATATCGTGATGAAAAAAAACACAATGCTATATATACCTATATGGAAGATACAGAGAATGACAATTCCGAACCATTACAGAAAAACGACTACATAAACCTAACACGATATAATGACGATAAAGCCGACAGTAGAACGGATGCTGTATTGTCCGTATTAGATAAAATACATTTCTGGGTTATGATTATAGGAATTTACATTCTTGTAAAAATCATTGCAACAATAGTAGTTTTTGTATGTAAAGGGGCGGTTATTATGGAAGTAATCAATAAATTATTCCCATAACCTACAAATAAGGTACAACAGTAAACCGACAATAATACAGTATAAAAACAACGAATAAAGCGTAAAAGCATAGCCGAACAAGTTTATTTGAATATTCAAAATACCAAAACATAAATCAATAAAGGCTTTTAAAATATACATTACTACCTCCCCAGAATACGACAAATAATAATGACAGCAAATGAAGCATAAATAAGATTTATAATGGAACTGGGAAGAAAGCCAAAAATCGCAGTTAAAAGAGCCGGGAGTTGTTGCAATGATCCAATTAAACTATTGATAATGGAATAAAACTGATTACCTACATTTAATATAGAATCTGCATCAGATTTATTTTGATCGGTTTTGTCTACTTGTTCGGCTTTTCCGCTATCTTTGTCGACAACAATATCACTTACAGTACCCTTTAGGCAATTTATGATAACAGGCTCACCCATATAAAGAACACCGCCTTTTTTATAACAAGGGGTGAGCCACATTTCACCATTCCACGCAAGCTCATTATTCTTATAATAATCTATAAGATAATCAACATTAACTTTCATAGAACCTTTTCCGATCGTGGTTGTGCTCCATGTCTCATAGGATGTGTTCATGTCTGAATCATACCGAGGATATGTGGCAACTACCAAGGTATCAGAATCTGGAATAAAAAGAAGATCACTGTTGGGGGTTGTACCAGTCCATGTAATAGTACCGCTTTGAACAACAGGCTTATTCCAAACTACGCCAGTTAATTTGAAATCATTAAGATGTACCGTACCATCGTCACCAGTATCGAAAGAAGATGATGCATTACCGTTTTCATCAAAATTCACTACGATAGAATTACCTTTATTCCAAGGGTTATTGACCCCGGTTTTGGTGTAAGGGGTAAAGTACAAACTTTTTATAGGTGAACCGTTATTTTCTTTGAAATCAGAAAATGCTTTATCCCATGTTAATTTCTTTCTGTCCAAGGAATAAAAATCAATATCGGCTTTTGAACCGTCATAGTATATTGCCTTGATACCTAAAGAAAGATATTGACCGCCACTATCAAGATCAAAAGCTGATTTATTAACAGCATTTGACCAAACGTCCACCCATTCTGCATGAAACGAATTATCATATCTAAAGCCAATAAGTGAAATGTCGTTACCTATCGTTTCAGAATCAGTGGGAATTGTGGCTTGCTCTATCTTGTCAATAGTTCCATCAGCATTGTAATAGATCGTTACTGGTTGCCCTATGTAATATGCTAAGTGCGGCACACGGTAGCACAGAAAAATCTTTACTTGTCGAATAAATTGAAAGTCCGTTTTTCCGTTTTCCATTTCAGACCACGGCAACGTTAATTGCTTGTCACTTGTGGGAAATTCTCCGTCATACGTCTGTAATTCACCAAGATTATCCGGCTCTGTTGTGGTAGCCCATGCGTAGGATACTTTTACATATTCTTCTACATCAACATCTTTAGCGTAAGAGCGTTCTGTTGTGCCAGTCCAACGGGCGGTCTTGCCATTCATGGTAAAACCAGTAAAACTATATGTTTCATCATTATTATCTGGTAATTCCGGTTTATTCAATATACCGTCTTCATTGCCGTTTTGTACATATGCAAGGGCGTGATCGTAAGTGTCGAATACAGGAAAATTACATTCATAGGTGACAGACATTAAACCATTATCAGAATTGTACGTTCCGTAATATTGCGTTGTTAAAAAATGATTAGAACTATTATCATCAGAATAATTAAGTTCGGGAGATTTATAATAGGTACCCTCTGTATGCCATGTACATAAATTTGAAGGCAATGAATAAAGCTTTCTATCTACGGGATCATAAAATTTAATAGAAAAACTATAATAATTATTAGAGATTAAATTTGAAATACCTACAATGTTAGTGGCAGAAGTAGAAAAAGTGAATTTAGTTTCACTATAACGCCCAGACGGAAGATCATAATAATTATAAACATAGTATTCGCTTGTTAAATTTTCAGCGGCATGAACCGGAATTACACTGAACAACACAGCAGAAACCAGAACGCCAAGCGTTAAGGCTATAACGCAGAGAAGTGTCTGCAATTTGTTTTGATTGATTGTTTTTTGTTCCAACTTTTTTCCTCCTTATGAAAAGTATTTTTGAATGATTTCAACCAAAAAGGTAATGGCGGCAATGTCACTTAAATAACAAACGAGTTTTACAGCTTTCTGGCGGTCGGTTTCCTGTGGGTAGAATAAGGTGCATACTGATGCAACAAAACCGATAATGACGATAAGTATAATAAGGAACTCTTTCATGATGCCAACCCCTTTCCGACAAGTAGGAAAATTTCAAGGGTTGCCCATTCACAGCCAATAACGGTAATTGCCATGAAGAAGTATGTAAGCCAAGATTCTTTTCCTATGAAGCCGAGTATAAGGAATGTAAACAGGCACACCAGAAAAATAATTGTGTAAATTAAAAATCCCATGTGTTCTCCTTGCAATGAAAAAAGAGGGGTGCAGATCGTTCTGCATCCCTCTTGTGTTGTAATCTTGGTTAGTGAGCGGAACGCTTCGCAACGGCAAATACACCGAAACACATACAAGCAATGGAAATAGCAAGCATAATGTTTAACGGATATTCTCCGAACAGACACATGATCTTTTTACAAACATCAAGAATGGTGGCTACCAATCCAGTGTCGAAAGTGGGAGCGGCTTCTGCCGCCGCAATGATTGCAATACCGGGCATAATTTTTCTCCTTTCTTATAGATAATGCCGAATACGCACGTCTGCGCTCTGGACTCAGTTATCTATAATGTTTTTTTGTTTATAAAATCAGCTTGCTGAAATTACCGGGGGTAAAGTTCGAACGTTCGAACTTTAGGAGGAATACCGGGACTCGAACCCGGGTACGGCTCTCGTTGTTGTTTCCTGTGCGCACGCCACTCTTGCCTATTAAGATATATTCCTCATATTGTTTTTGTGTTGGATTATGTGTTGCTGTTACATGGGTGAGGGGGGGGGGATACTTTGTGTACCATTCCGATTCCCTCCCATGAAAAACTTACAAAAAGCAAAGTACACTTTTTGAATTTTTCTATGGCGTCCCCTTGCCCCCTCCCAAGGGGACGAAAGGTCAAGGGCAAAAGCGCTTGATCTGGAAACTGGTAAAGATATAATTACTCATGGTCGGGCTGAACCCTCCGGGCTTCACCCTTGCCACAGGGAACGCAAATGGCGTAGTTTTTAAGGGCAAGGGCATCACCAACAAAGAAAGGCGGGCGGCGGCAGACGGTAGTTGTTTAGCTATAGTCTGCGCTGTGGCTGTCCGGGGACTCCGTAAGGGCTATTAACATCTTTTTGCGCCGGGAGGTGGGATAGTGCGCCCACATCCCGGCAAGATGCAAAAGATCAAGGGCGGATTTGTTAGTGGTTAGTCGTTCCACACGTCACTGAATGCCACAAGAGACAAAAAAGAGGCAAGAAACGCAAGTATTACCATCCACCAATCAATAGGATCGCCAAGTAAAAAATCAACCACTACAATCGCCACGCCGATCAAGAAAAAAATAAGTCCCACAGTGTTCACCTTCCTATATAGAAAAAGCCGGGAATGTATCCACGTTCGTTTCTTCTGGGTACTAGCGCACATACAAGGTAAAGGGGTAAGTTCGAACGTTCGAACACTCCCGGCGTTTTTCACTTCACACTTGCCCGGCAGTCCGTAGGGAGACTAACCGGGCATCACACCGGAAAACGTACCGGGGAGAAGATCGCAAGGTGCACACCATGAAAATGAGATGTGATCACTTCTCTTTACTCCCTAGACCCGGAACGCTCCAGCGGTTTACTTTTTATCCTTGCCAGAATCAGCGGCGGCAGTACCGGGGGCGGTAGCAGTTCCGGGGAGATCATAGATACCAGTCACGCGCAGAGTCTTTTTACCCTCATACTCACTGATCTGCATACCGAACACGTACTCCTTGAAAAGTTCCTTGTTCTGCTTATAGACTTCCTCTGTGCATGACATACTTGTTGCTTCCGATCCCTGCAATACAGCAAGCTGATAATACTTGTTATTGCTTCCGGCCATGCTCTTTTCTTCAATCGCTACTAAAGTACCTCTGAACTGTGTTGCTAATTTCATAATGTTTTACCTCAACTTTCTTTACGCATGGGGCAGTCTGCCCCATGGATGCAATGTTATTTGTTTATATCAACCGTCAATCCTCTTGAATACGATAAAAACGGTTAATTGCGTATGTACCTACAGACAAAAAAGTCTGATTAATCAACGGAAATTCATCACATGAAATAATGCCATCATTCCGTAACTGCTGTAGCTTGTCCGTCTGGGAAAGTAAATGTTCAAGAATCGCCTTTACTTCCGGATAGGTGGTGGCATGGGATATATCTGGAATCAAAGATATAGCATCATCCCACAGCGCACCACCGACAACAGAAAGCCGACTCAACCTTACCATTTCACAACGATCTCAATACGCTTATGGTCAGCTTCAAAGTTCTTGCTTTTCAGAGCCTTTTCGATCAGATCGTTGAGACCGTCAAGATACTTGTTGTAATCGTCAATGTTGTGGAACATTACAAGCGTCTGGCTGTTTACCTCCTGTGCTGTGGTGTCGATGATCGTTTTGCCGTTGGAAGTGTCGGCTTCTGCTGTTTTGCCCTGTGTTTCGCCCTGTGTTTCGTCCTGTGCTTCTCCGTGAAGTTCTTTTATCTTTTTCTTAATATCACGGACGGACATATCAACGGAAAATTCCGTCAACTGTGCATCCGTCACACCCAACAGGGCTATAAGCTTACTACTCTGATAATCTTTCAGTTCCGGGCGGATCTCTTCCAGAACGTTCCCGGCATTGTCACGCTTTGCAAAACGTTCTACAATGTGGATAAAATCACTACACGTTCCACGTGCAATGCCGTGTTCTTTAGCGGCGCAGTCGTAAATATTTTTGTAGCCCAACAGACCAAAAGCGGACGTTGAATACATCCAGTAAAGATCAAAAGCAATCCGGGTGAAGGAACTCTGAACATTGCACAATGAATTACTGATAGATGCATTACGCTTTCTGGCTTCTTTCAAGGTCTCAATGTCTTTCAGTTCCTGCGCCTTTTTTGCTTCTACCTCTGTTTTGTTGGTGTCCTCCACCGCCGGAGCGGTGGGGGGATTCATGGGAGCGGCAACGGCTTTCTTTCTGGTGGTCTTTGTCTTTGCCGGAGTCTGGGTTGCGGTTTTCTTCTCTATGGTTGCTGTGCTCATGCTATTTGTCCTCCTTGTTTTCGCTATCTATAATAGCTTGTAATTGTTCGATATAATCCGTTCTGAAATCATCAACTATTTTCAATACATCTCCGATACTCATATCTGGATAATAGCCACCAATGGCAAAAAATATAGATGTACTAAACGGATCGACTTCCCGATCAGAAATTTGCTTACTATAACGTTGTTTACATTCTGCAATCTGCTTGTTTCTATCTACCGGGTTAGAATCATCAATCCAGATATTCACGGTATTATCTTCTAAAACTACCTCAAGACGGATGCCAAGATCGCAGATTCTGGGTTCAAAATCTTTAAATTTTTTATCATCGTTTTCGAACGGTAACTCTTCTATGTCGCAAGGACTATAAATAGAATACCCGGCACGTAAGCTTGCCGCTGTATCCAGTCTGAAATCACCGGGGAAAATCAGTTCTGCTATTCTCCATGCATCTCTTTTACTCTTTACTATCATGTTTTTGTCCTCCTAGTGTGTGGGGTTCGAACGTTCGAACCGATATAAAAAATAGCCTTGTGATCGGAATTTCGTGTCATTTCCTTATCACAAGACTATTGTATAATTTTCATTTTACGAAAAATTTCAATAATTTGCTTGACAGTTTGGCATTCATCATGTAATATAGTCTTTGCTGTGAGACACAGCAGACATTCATAAGATTGCGGATGAATGCCGATACAATTAATTTCATACCTTCAAGATACAGGTTTTGACCTGTACAATATGCGCGAGTGGCTCAGCGGTGGAGCACCTCCTTGCCAAGGAGGGGGTCGCGGGTTCGATCCCCGTCTCGCGCTTGAAAAAAGAACGATACCAAATCGGTATCGTTCTTTTTTTCGAGCCCTGCCAGGGCTCGAAAGTTCGATGTCTACGCTCCGCTCCGGTCCGCGCAGACCGAGGTCCCCCGGACCTCGTGCGCCGTCTCGCGCTTGATCCTCAATGTTAAGATAGTACAAATCCGTCTGAAATGATTAGTAAGTAACAAGGTACCGTATGTGCTCGATGTCTCCGCTCCGTATAGGAGTTTTATTTCGTATGCACATGTCCGCGGGACCAGACTTTACTGGGCTGGGCTTTGTAGGTGGGGCGGCGGAACAGGAGGCTTCGGAGAGCCGGGCCGTTAAAGGGGAAGAGGGGCCAGAAGTAACTGAAGCCTGCAAAGGTTGGTGTGGTAATCATGGAGAGTGACACAAGCGTCAGACCGATAATAAAGCCGGGCAGACCCCATAATCCGGTGGTGACCACCAGAAGAATTCGATAGATGCGCAGGGCATCGGCGAATTCTATGCTGGAGAGGGAAAGATTCGCCAACATGGTGACGGCGGCATAGAAGAGGACTTCGGTAGAGGCCCAGTTAAGGCTGACAGCAATGTCACCAATCAACAATCCCCCTACGATAGACAGTGCACCGGAGACACGGCTGGAACTAAGTGCGGCAGAGTATTTGAAGAGGTCTAAGAGGAACTCCACCGCCAGCACATAGAAAAAAAGACGGAAGGGTGACAGATCGCTGACGGGTGTGAGCTGCAGCGAGGCGGTGATCTCGGGATAATAGGCGGAGAGAAGTAAAAATACCGGCAGAAGCAGAAGACTCACCGGAATGCACAGGAAGCGTATCATGCGGAAGTAGGTTCCGGTCAGAGGATTGTTGTAATAGTCCTCCGGACTCTGGGTAAACTGGAAGATCGTACCGGGAAGCAGTAAAACGGCGGGAGAATTGTCCACAATGAGCAGAATGTGCCCTTCGCACAGGTAGCTGCATGCCACATCGGGACGCTCTGTCAGCTGGATGCTGGGCAGGGGATTCCACCATCTTTTATGAATCAGAAGTTCTTCTAAGCTTTTGCTGCCCATAGTCAGCGAAGTGATCTGTAACCGGGAGAGCTTTTGCTTCAGAGCCTCTAATAACTCCTCGTTAACCTGGTCTGCCAGATAGGCGATCGCTACATCGGTGCGGCTCTCTGTTCCCAGGGTGCAGATGGAGAAGGTCAGTTTCGCAGAACGCACCCGGCGGCGGATAAGATTTGTATTGAATAAAAGTGTCTCCACGAAGCCGTCCCGGGCACCCCGGGTGCTCCGTTCGGTATCGGGCTCGGAGATACTGCGGACGGGATAGGTACGGACGTCAATGATCACCGCCTGATCGAAGCCATCCACCAGGAGGATGGAAGGCCCACTTAAGAGATTTTGCAGGATATCATCCACAGAGGAGGTCAACGATACCTGTGCATAGCCGAGCCTGCTCTGCACATAGCCGGGGAGATCGCGGATCTCGGGATCCAGTGTATAGTGAGGATCCTGCAGGTCGGAGAAGATCTGCTGGAGGATCTCGGTATTGCAGAAACCATTGATCCCCAGCCAGAATGCCGGAGTTTCCCCCAACCGGAGATCGCGTGTGATCAGGTCAAAGCTTTTACCCAGAGGAAGCAATCGGTGGAGAAGATCAATATTTTGGGAAAGTTCTGTGGATAACGAAATGTTTTGTGCCATAAAAAGGGAATCCTTTCTGAATAATGATATAATGATTGCATAGACTGCCCGGTGGGTATATTGTATTATTCAGATAGATTCCCCATTATTTTGGTAACTATTCAGTTTATCAGTGATATAATTGCCACAGGCCTAACAGGATCAATAAGAACCCGGAGATGGGATCGGCATATTCTCCGACCTGCTGCAGGAGGACGGAACGCCCCAGGCGGCTCCCCAGTGTCAGGAATCCGAAGGAACAGAAAAAGGTGGATATCGAGGCAGGCAGAAAAGGAAGTCCGGTAATGCTGGCGGAGAATCCGATACCGATATTATTCATGGAGAGGGCACAGCCCAGAGCCAGCGTCTGCGGGAGAGTCAGATTCCGATGTTCGGCAAATTTTTTCTTTTCCCGGCATAGACTGCTGTTATCTGAAGAACTGCAGCGCCATCTGGAGACCAGCCATTTTCCGGCATAGTAGAGCCCGAACAGGATCAGGATACTGCTTCCGGTCCGGGTTGCGATCTCACCGGGGATCAGAGGCAGTAAAAGGTTACCGAGGCTTATAGAGATCACAGTACCGATGAGAGTGACTGCGCTGATCAGCAGATTGTGTTTTGCAGGAAGAGGGACCTTCTGCAGTCCGAGTGCGCAGCCTACCAGAAGTGCATCCAGACTGGCGGAGATACCGAAGAGCAATGAGGGAAGAACAGACATAGCATGCTCCGTAGAAAATATTCTTAATTTTACTATATTCCTGTAAAAATTTTTTGTGAGATACGGCGCGGGGGATGCCTGAGGGACAAAACGATGAAAATAAAGAACAAAATCATAGAATTTGTAAAAAAAGAGACGGTGCTGACTGCGGCGATGGTGTTGGCAGTATTGTCGGCGGTAATGATCCCGCCGGACAAAGAATATATCGGGTATATTGATTTTCGGACGCTGGCGATTTTATTCTGTCTGATGACTGTGATGGCGGGATTGCAGAAGCTGGGCATATTTCGCAGGGTTGCCAGGATATTATTGCAGCATACCCACAATGTGATTGCGCTGGCAGAAATTCTGGTATTGCTGTGCTTCTTTTTCAGCATGTTGATCACGAATGATGTGGCATTGATCACTTTTGTGCCTTTTACATTTACCGTACTCTGTCTGTCCGGAGAGGAGGCTGTCCGGAAACTGGCAGTTCCGGTGGTGGTATTACAGACGATCGCAGCGAATTTAGGAAGTATGCTGACACCCATTGGTAATCCACAGAATCTGTATTTATATGGGAAAATACAGATGTCCCCGATTGCATTTATAAAGCTGATGCTGCCGTATTCTGCGGTGTCGCTGCTCCTTTTGCTTATCTGTACGGCGGTTGCGGCGAAACACAGTGGCATTGCGGTCAGAGATGTGGCAGGGGCGTTGCAGGCAGAAGATGCCGGACAGGAAACGGCAGGATGGCGGAGATATCTGCCTGTGTTTTATCTGACATTATTTTTGTTGTGCCTGTTAACGGTGGCGCATATGATTCCCTATCCGGTAACGCTTGGAATTGTGGTGCTTGGGGTTGGAATCCTAGACCGCACGACCATAGGAAAAGTGGATTATTCGCTGCTGCTGACCTTCGTGGGATTTTTTATTTTCATAGGAAATATAGGAAGAATGCCTGCTTTTTGCAGCTTTTTACAAAAAATTATTGAAGGAAGGGAAGTCGTGACAGCAGTGGCTGCCAGCCAGGTGATCAGCAATGTACCGACAGCACTGTTGCTGTCCGGTTTTACAGAAAATATGGAAGCGCTGATCGTTGGAACGAATCTGGGCGGTCTGGGCACATTGATCGCTTCTATGGCAAGCCTGATCTCTTATAAGCAGGTGGCAAGTCAGATCCCCGGGGAAAAGAAACGGTATTTTGGATGGTTTACAGTGGCCAATGTGGGCTTTTTGCTTCCATTATTATTTATAAACGGTCTGTTATAATGTGTTTATTGTTATAGAGTTATTTATTTTATTATGTAAGGAGGCAGCATCATGACAGAAGATATGACAATCATTGCAGAAGAGGCATATTCCGCAGCCAGGGAGATCCTGGAGAAAGCTAAGCCAGAGGCGGGAGAACTGTTTGTAGTAGGGTGTTCCACCAGTGAGGTGGGAGGCGCATCCATCGGTACTTATTCCAGCCCTGAGCTGGCAGAGGTGGTCTTCGGTGGAATCTATCAGGCAACGCAGGAAGCAGGCGTCTATCTGGCAGCCCAGTGCTGTGAACACCTGAACCGCGCACTGATCCTGGAAAAAGAGGCAGCCGTAAAATACGGTTATCCCATGGTCAATGTGGTTCCCCAGCCCAAGGCAGGAGGATCCTTCGCTACGGCAGCGTATAAAGCATTTGAACATCCGGTGGCAGTAGAACATATTCAGGCGGCAGCGGGAATGGATATCGGAGATACGTTGATCGGAATGCATCTGAGAGATGTGGCAGTACCGGTGCGTCTCCGGACCGGACAGATCGGAGACGCCCATGTGGTATGCGCCCGTACCAGACCGAAATTCATCGGCGGTGGCAGGGCAGTCTATGACGAAGAATTAATGTAGTGCAATCGTTCGAATTGTAAGCAGTAAGTTCTAAGGGCAGAATCGGGAACTAATTCCGGGGCATACTGCGGAAATACTCACGGATCCACCGTCCGGATTCATTGAAGTCCTCATCGGTCCAGTCGGAGAGAGTCGTGCTGGCAGCCTTGAAGACACTGCTGCTTTCGTCCTTGTTCGCCAGATTCCAGCAACAGAAGCTGATCTGATATTTGTTCAGCAGATCCAGCCACTTGGTCGTGGAATCGAAGTCATTGGCACCATTGCCGGAAGCGTCGCACATACCGAATTCGCTGACGAAGACCGGAAGATTGTTCTGTGCGCAGGTCTCTAAGCGGTTACGCAGGTCATCTTTGTGGGTGCCTGCGTAAAAATGCAGGGTATACATTACATTATCAAAGGTAAGCGGGGAAGCTGCGGCTTTGTCGATCTCCTGGCTCCAGGTAGGGGTTCCTACGAGGATGACGGCATCCGGCTTCTGTTCCCGGATCACCGGGATGACTTCCTCGGCATAGGACTTGATGCTGTCCCAGGAGGTACCGCTGTTGGGCTCATTACAGATCTCATAGAGCACATTGTCATTGTCAGCAAAAGTTTCCGACATTTCCCGGAAAAAGGCGATCGCCTCATCTTTGTTCTGATTCGGGTCACAATCACTTAAAATATGCCAGTCTACGATCACGTACATTCCAAGCTCTGTGGCGTAGGATACACCGTCTCTTACCAGCTGCTTCAGCTGTTCCTTATCACCGCCGGCACAATAACCGCCGTACTCCGCTGTATACATGGCGAGGCGGATACAGTTGGTATTCCAGTCGTCCCGCAGGGTACGGAAGGAATCATAATTGATATACTGGGGGAACCAGGCAATACCATGGGTGGACATACCGTAGAGCTGGACGATGTTCCCGTCTGCATCGGTCAGCTTCCCGTTCTCCACATGGAGAGCGCCGTGCTGTCCGAAGGGGGTGGAGTCATCGACAGAGGGCGCCTCGGAAACTGCTGGTTCGGTTTCAGCGGGCTGTGCCCCGGATGCTTCGGAGGACGATGTTTGTTCAGAGGAAGCGGTACTTTCGGAGATGGTTTCCGTGATGGCAGCAGGCGCTTCGGGGGAAGCAGATGTTGTGGCTTCATTTGACGTATCCTGCCTGCCACAGCCGGCGAGAGCACAGGTGCCTAAGGCTGCCAGTACCGCACAGCTGAGCGTTTTTCTGAAAATAGACATAATAACCTCTTTTCTTATTCGAGTTCGAGAATCAACGAATGAAAATACAAACAATGGGTTACCTTTTAAAACTAAAAAACAAGCACTTACAACAAATATTATAATTGTGTCTGTGAAGCTTGGCAAGAAATGATTGCCCGCGGATAGGAGCTGTGATACAGTTAATGGGAACAGAGTTCGGAATAGAGGACAGAGATGGAGGAAACCTATGCTTCCGCAGTCATTTACAGAGAGAATGCAGGGACTTTTGGGATCGGAATATGAAGAGTTCCTGGCAAGCTTTGAGCATGAGAAATATCAGGCATTGCGTCTGAATCCGTTAAAAAGGGATGACATGTCTGTCATAACAGAAAAAGTAAAGCAGACTTTTCAGCTGCAGCCGGTTCCCTGGGCGGAGAACGGATATTACTATACCAAAGAGGATCAGCCGGGAAAGCATCCCTGGCATGAAGCGGGACTTTATTATATCCAGGAACCCAGTGCCATGGCACCTGTGACACTACTGTCACCACAACCCGGGGAGCGGATCCTCGATCTATGTGCTGCTCCCGGAGGGAAAAGTACCCAGATCGCATCCGCGATGGAGGGAGAGGGACTGCTTGTCACGAATGAGATCCATCCGGCGAGGGCGAAAATACTGTCAGAGAATGTGGAGCGCATGGGCATCCGCAATGCCTGTGTATTGAATGAGACACCGGAGCACCTGGCGGATATTTTCGAGGAATATTTTGACCGGATCCTGGTGGATGCACCCTGCTCCGGAGAGGGAATGTTCCGGAAGAATGAAGTGGCCTGTGAGGAATGGAGCCCGGA
>ERZ780167.1939-NODE-1939-length-17062-cov-4.095078_pt1 | contig 17062 bp, 8 predicted proteins | sample MGYA00510982_ERZ780167 | MGnify/ENA primary metagenome ERZ780167 (study PRJEB29588, sample SAMEA2146107) | human gut metagenome | biome: human gut; feature: human-associated habitat; material: faeces | place: Denmark | collected 2008/2010 ... | reverse complement strand
CAGGGCAGCAAGGTGGCCCTTGTCGGCAAAAGCCCAAATGGCTTCCACGGCATTGAAAGGCGTGTCCCAAGCTTGTGTGCGCTTAGCTTGAAGAAGCCAGCGACGCATCTCGCTGAGGGTCTGTGTGTCGTCGGGAGTCAGAGTGCGAATGGCCTCGATAGCCGCTACTTGCGAAGGAATCCGATAGTTGAACCAACTATAACTGGCACGTGGCGTGTCGAAATAGCGTCCCATCTCCTCACGGTACACAGTATACTCCTTCAAGCTCTTCAAATATGCGAGGGCTTTCGAGTGCTGATCATACAGGGCGAGGATCACCGCCGTATTGGCTTTGCCATAAATGGTTAGCTCCGAAGCACGACGGGTCATCAGGCGCAGCAGATAGTCGGTATCTGCCGTACGGCTACGTTGTGCCAATGCATTGGTATAAAGATAGTCGCAAAGGGCATCGCTGGGATAAAAATCCTTTCTTTTCTTGAGTTCGGTGACCTGTCGGGCCACCTCCTTGTCGAGGAAGCGGAAGGCCTTGGTGACGAGGGCGTTCAACGTAGCGTCCTCGCCTGTCATTACTTGTAGTCGGACGAGGGTCTTAGTAACAGCCACCGTCATATAAAAGCTACCATCCATACCTTGCCACCAAGAGAAAGATCCGTCGGCATTCTGCAACTTGCGCAGGCTGCTGATGGTATTGGTGAGCGCATGGCTGATCTGGTTGTCGTTGAAATAAGCTGCAATAGCACGGCGTTGGGCGCTCTCCGACTGTGCATCAACTACCCACGGAGTCTCGGTAAGCACCAGAGCCTTGAGCGCCTCATTCTTCTCCAGCTGGCTTTGTAGCGAAGTCTCCGTGCCCGATTCTTGTTCCCACTGCTTGAACACAGTCTTCAAAGTGGGATTCTCCTTAACGATCGTCCGTGCAAGGGTGTTGGCAAAGAGGGCGGCGGAGAGAGAGATTGCATTCTTTTCGTTGATGTCGCCGACATAGGGGAGGGCTTGCACCAGGATCCATGCGGGATTGTTGGTATATTCTATCGTCAGACTCGGTCGCTCGATACCTTTGCCTTTGAACAACTGCTTGAGGTCGAGCTGCAGCGTCCCAGGCTCGTGTTGCGTGAAAGGCAGGGTAGTGGTGACGTATTGCTTGTCGGTTAACACGGGAAGGTAGTGCTGCTCACCATCACTGAAACCATCGCCTTGTGCTATGATGCGCACGATCAAGAGTCCTTCTTGACCTTCAAGCAGGGAGGGAGCAATAGAGAAGGCCGCACGCACCGTTTGGTGGGGATCGGAAGAGAAAGGCTGTTCCTCCTCATAGACCACAGACTCGTCGGCAGGAAGAAGGAACTGGAGACGCACCACACCCTTACGGGTAACGTCAGATGTGTTGCTGATACGCGTGGCAATGACTGCATGGTCGCCCAAACGAAGGAAGCGAGGAAGGTTAGGTTGTACCATCACATCCTTTTGTGCCACCACGTCGGCCTCTATCAGTCCGTGGCGCATTTCCTTGTCGTGAGCAAGTCCCATGAAGCGCCACGTTGTTACGCTCTCAGGCAGACGGAACTGCAAACTCACCTGTCCGAGAGAGTCGGTGCGGAGTTGAGGATAAAAGAAAGCTGTCTCCTCCAGGTTTTCACGTAGTTGGACGGGAGCATTGCTATCTGTCTCTGTTGCGCTGCCCGCCTCATTAGCTCCACTGGGAGCTGCACTGCCCAGTGGTGGCTCTTCCAAGGTGGCCTCCATATCAGCCACCAACATCTGTTTCGACATCATACGCACAGAGGCAGAGCCGGGAGCAGCATCCATACACATCATGGGGAGCGATCTTCCATACAAGAATCGTTCATCGTAGTCGCGGAGTAATGAGGAGAAGTAGTTTTTATCCAGCTCGGAGAAAGACAAGGTCTTGAAAACGGGCTGAGAGGGGTAAAGGGTACTGGTCACCTGTGTACGACCATAATAGATGGACGTCCAGTCCGCGGTGGGCAGATAGAGATTCATTGCTACGTTATCGTCCCAACGGTGAAGGCTCAATTGGTCGAGACTCTTATCGTAAAGAGTGGCCATCAGCTGGGCGTTGGCTGGTGTACCGTCAGGGTTGCGGGCCTCCAGCGTCCATGTCTCCTGCTGTCCCGGTGTGAGTCGGTCGCGGAAGGTGCGCCAAGAGAGAGAGATCTGCTTTTCGGGAAGGGGGCGTGCTATGGTCGTGGTATGGGTGTAAGCAACGCCGTCGTGTACCCAAGCGAAGCAGAGGCGCAGTCCGTCGCCATACTCCTTCTTATACTTAAACTTCATAAGTGTCAGCGCATCGCTTTGGTCGATGCGACCGTTCTCCAACACACGGTTTCCCGAGATGACGGAATAGAGAATGTGCTGGTCCGCATCTGAAGAACCCATTTGGATGCAGACGGGCTTGCCATCGCGCGGGAAGGTCTCACTTGTCTGGTAGAACCAGTTGTGTGTCGTGACTACCGGGCGCTTATCGTCAAGGGAGAAAAGAACAAACGGATGCTGTAGCGTGTCGTTGCCACAGACAGCGAGCAACGTCCAGGCACCCGACTTCATTCGAGGCAGTTGGATTGGAGTATTGGTGGAGGCGGAATGGGTGAGTTGAGCCATACGCTCCGCCTTGCTCAGTCCGTCATTCGTAGCAAAAAAGCCGTAGCGGACGGAGGCCTCCACTTCCTTGCCCGCGGCATTGCGATACTGAAGGGTGAAAGTCTTATTGTCGGTATCGACAAGCAACTTCTCTGGCAGGTCAGTGGAAAGGAGCGCATCCTTGTTGCCCAACGGGATGGAGAGGGCGCCACGATGGCTTTCTCCAGCAAGGTCGGTGACATCGGCTTGCAAGTCGAAACGGTAGAAGCCCGTAGCGCCCTCAGGTATTGTCAACGGCAAGCGGACCTCAAAGAGGCCATCAGCATCTGTCGTAGCCTGAGCCTCGAGAATGGTCGCCTCAGAGAAGTCTCTCTCGAACCAACGCCACCACATCGAGGGACGACGCATGACGGTGTAGCTGACCTTGGCGCCATCTATCCCCACACCACTATAGGTACGGGCGGTTCCCTTGATGACAATCGTATCGCCTGGAGCGTAGCGATCTTGGTATGGGTCGAAAGTTACCTCAAATGTAGGCCGTTTGTATTCCTCTACACGAATAGCCTCACGCTCATAACCAAGACTTGAAGCTATCGTGAAGTGACCTGTAAGTCCCGAAGAGGGCAGATGAAACTCGGTTGCAGCCGTACCGAAGGCATCTGTCGTGAGCGACTTCTCCGCCACATCACGACCGTTGGCATCACGAAGGGTAAGCGTGACGGGGCGGTCAGCGGTGGCCTTGGTCACCGTGCCCATCATCGTCCAAGCCATCAGATTGACATATACCGTTTGTCCCGGACGGTAAATGGCACGATCGGTAAAGATACGGACATTCTGCTCCGGACCTTCCTGCATGTTATAGGTAAAGTTAGCCCATTCAGTATTGGCCGGCAGGGCCTTGTCCTGCGGCGTTTGGACCCAAAACTCTAATTCGGTATTTAAATAAGGTTCATTATTATCTATAGAGATAATCGCTTCGCCGTTTTTGTCTGTCACAACCTTCGACTTACTATGGTCGTTCTCCGGTTGGTAATAGTGCACTGAAGCGCCCGCCACGGGCTGTCCATTGTCGGCACGGACGACGGCGAGACGGATTTTTCCTTCGGGCTGCGTTTGCCATAACAGACGAAGATTGCTCACGGCTATCAGACGCCGCTCCACCTTCATCGACTTGTTGTCTGAATAAAACTCCAAGAGATAAAGTCCTGGGGAAAGGTGTGGCAATAAGAGACTGTCTGTATGCTGTTCATAGACTGGGTGGCCGTGGAATGAGACGCTGAAAGTCTGAGCGGAACCCTTGTCAATATAGGATTGGATGTTCTTGTATAGATGGCCATCGACAGATCTTTGGAATAGGACAAAAGACTGATGGTCGTTGGTCAAACGTACAGGCAGGACGCGCACATGAAGCTCTGAAAGGTTGCAAACATCATTGAATACGATCTTCACAGACTGATACGGATGAAAGAGCTGGTCCGACAAGTCTGCGGTAAAGCGTGGCCTGATGAGGTATTCAAGGCTATTGCGAAGTGCACCGATCTCCTTCCACTCACTCCAACGTCTAAGGGCCTTGAGTGCAAAATCATAGCAAGCCTTCCGTTCATCGTTGGTCGTTTGAGGCATTGCGTGGAAGCGAACGATGGCTGCATGTCCACAGACGAGCAAGTCTTGATACTCCGCGATAATGCGGTCGAGGGCTTGAAGGTCGTTTCCGGCAAGATCCGTTGCCAAGAGACAGGAGGCCTCACGATTACCATGCGTGCGATACCAGTCGAGAAGCCATTCACGCTGGTTGGTCTCCAGTGCAACGACATGAAGCAGGTCATTGCCGAAGATTTGACTATCAACACCCTTTTTGAGGAAGGGAATGTAGGGATCCACTCTCTCCGCCGCAAGGGCATCCGGGTGGGAGAGGGCCTTGGCACGATAAGCGCTGGCCTTGGCTTTATGGTCATCGAGAGCAGGGTGGGCGTCGTAGATTTGGGAGAGAACTACGTCGTAGATTGACTGGAGTACCACGTTTGTAGCCTGGCTTTCCTTCTCCTCCAAATCCGTTACCCATTTGGAGAGGGAGTCGGGGGAAATGTCATATTCCAAACTGGCTCTGCGGAGTGTCGAAGCCAAGAGATGACCATAAGCGTTCTCTTGAGCAGCACGCTCCTGAATTTGAGTAAGTATGCTGATCTGTGTACGCGGCTGGTCGTCGCGTTCCGCGTTATTGACCTTTTTCCATAGGTTGTCATAACCTTGGGACCATAGATTTGAGAGAAATGACATAAGCAGTATAATGATAGAAATAGTTCGTTTCATGTTGATTCTATTTTGCAAGTGATTCACTATGTCGAATATAACTTTGCAAAATAAACCAATTTCCATGAAATAGCAAAGCGTTTTTGGAAGAAAAATGGTTTATATTGGGATTTTTAACGAATACGCCGTGCTTTGGAATACAGAAACATATATTCTATCGTTTCATCGGTGGGGAAAAAGTCATTACTAATTCCTCACCATCGCTATTCATTCCAGCCTTGTTTCTCTTAGTATCTCATTTTTTCCCATTTACTCCTCTTTTTCTGCCTTTAATTCATAGATACCACTAGGGGATTTGCGTTTCAGTACATCGAGTTGGAAATCTTTGCCAGGGATGATACCGTGAGAACGCAGAATAGTCTCTACTGTGAGTCGAGCTAATTCGGGATGATTGTTTTCATCGCTAAGATGGCAGAGCCAAACATGGCGAAGAGCGGGAGACGCATTATCGACGAGGGCCTGTGCACATTCGTTGTTGCTCAAATGTCCTTTGGGTCCGCAGATGCGCTCCTTCAAATGGCGGGGATAAGCACCCTGCGCAAGCTTCTCGGGCTCATAGTTGGCTTCCAAGACAAGGTACTGAGACTGCGCAATACACTGCTTGACCTCATCGGTGATGTGACCACAGTCTGTGATCAAGCCAAAGCGAACACCTTCGCATACGATACTATAACCCGTACAGTCTGTACTATCATGGGGGACGGCGAAGGAGCTGACAGTAAACTCACCTATCTGCTGAGTTTCTCCTTTCTCCAAATAGAAGAGATTTTCCTTGTTGATCTTTCGGCGCACACACCAGTTGCTATGTACTCCACGGTGTACGTCCGTCGTGGCAAAGACGGGAATGTGGCAATCACCACTCAGAGACCCTACCGACTTGACATGGTCGGCGTGGTCATGGGTAAGGATGATATGCTTGACATGGTCGAGTTTGAGGCCATACTGGTTGAAATGCTTTTTAAGCGTACGAATACCCACGCCACAGTCTATCATCAGACAGTCTGTGTCGGTGAATAAAAGATAGCAGTTGCCACTGCTGCCGCTTCCGAAAGATATAAACCTAAGCATATTATGTTTGATTTTATAAATGGAGGACAAGGAAAGTAGAAGATAAATCGCGGATAGGCCTACGGCTTGACGCACTAAAAGCGGGTCTCGTCGGGATTGTCGGGTAAACGCTTAAACTCATAACCCTGATCCTTTAGCCACTGTAAGGAACGAGGAAGGGCGGTCTTGAGTTTGTCGATACTCTTCAGAGAATCATGAAATGTGATGATAGAACCGTTGCGGGCATATCGCTTCACATTATTATATACGTCATCACCATTGAGCCATTTGGAGTAGTCGCGGGTCACAAGGTCCCACATCACCACACGGTAGTGGTGCTTCACCCACCAATAGACCGAGTGGCGGAGCCAACCGTGAGGCGGACGGAAGTAGGGCGAAGGTATCAAGGCCTGTGCTTTCGTGACATCGACGGCATAGGTGAGCGTCCAATGCTTGAAAGAGCCAAGATGGTGAAATGTGTGATTGCCCACTTGATGGCCTCTGCTAACGACTTCGTCAAACAATTCCGGGTACTTTCTCACGTTGTCACCCACCATAAAGAAAGTGGCCTTGGCATCAAACGCGTCGAGCGTATCGAGGATGAAAGGCGTTGCCTCGGGGTTGGGACCATCGTCGAAGGTAAGATAAACAGCACGTTCCTCCGCACTCATCCGCCACAGGGCGTGGGGATAGAGTAAGCGGAGGAACCGTGCAGGTTGCTCAATCAGCATTAGTTACCAAAGCCGCCTCCACGCAGCTGATAACTCTGGATGAGCGAGTTGAGTTCGTTCATGTGCTTCTGGCCCCATGCCTTGTCGTAGTGCTCGGCCATCTGCATGAGCGACATCAGAATCTGAATGTTGGTATAGCAGCTCTGACGAGACATGTTGAAGCCCTTGGAGTTGAGCGATACATAGTAGCGTACATACTGGGCATTGTCCTTCCACATCGCATCGAGAAGGCGCTCGCCATCCTTCTTCTGTCCAAGCATAAGGTAAGCTTGTGCCATCTGGCCGCTACCACCGAGGTAGTAGGGCTTCAGATTGTAGTCAGGCAACTCCTTGTCGGCTTTGCGGAGGAGGTTGAGAGCCTTCACCTTGTCGCCGTCCTGGATAAACTGGAGTGCCAGTTCGGCAAGCATTCGGCGATGGGTGTAGCACATGCGCTCCACAGTCTCGTCCATATAGAAGCCCTTCATGCTGACGTTGCCCCACTTGAAACGAGTCATGATGTTATAATACATCTTCTCCTTGTCGAAGAGGATGTGGTCATAGCTGATGTTAGACTCGCGCTGGGTGTTGAACGGCGTGATACGATAGGCCAATCCCTCCTGTACGAAGTTATCGCTGAGGTTCATGAAGTTCTCCTTGCCCACGGTCGTGGCCACATAGAGCGGTCGCGTCCAGTTGCAGTTGGCAATCAGCTCGAGCATCATCAAGTCGCTCTTTGTGAGTCCGGTCTTGCCGGCAAGGGAGATAGCCATCCTGTCAGGGATGCTGTCGCCAGGGAGGATCATACCCGAGCGGCGAACGGCCTGCTTGTCAATGGTAACATAGACTGTATCGGTCGGTATGACATGGGCCTGCTCGTCACGAGAGCGTACCCAGTACTTCATGATGTTCTTCAACTCAAACGGGTCGTCACCATACTGTGCGCGTGCCTCCTCGGGATGAGTCTTATAGTAATCAAGCACCTGAGACTTGAAGTCGGGGTTGATACGAATATATTCGTTGGTGCCGCTGACATAGTCGATACGCGGCCAAGAGATAGGCAGTGCGGGCGACGAGTAGGCTGGGCGCGTCATCTGGTCGATGTACCAGTCAGTGGAAAGGTAGCTGAGGTTGCAGACGCGCGCGTCGGTACGTATGCCCTCCACCTCCTGGTTGTACCAGAGTGGGAAGGTATCGTTGTCACCGTTGGTGAAGATCACCGGGTTGCCCTTGTCCTGCAGCGTCATCAGATAGTTCTGTCCAAAGTCGCGGCAAGTGTAGCGACCTGATCGATCGTGGTCATCCCAAGTCTGCGAAGCCATCTGGATGGGGACCACCAAACCTACGGCCGAGACCAAGGCGGCAGCGCCGACCGGACTGAGACGCAGTTTTTTGAGCCATTCGTACATGGCGGCTACACCCATACCACACCAGATAGCATAGGCATAGAAGGAACCTGCGTAGGCATAGTCGCGCTCACGAGGTTGTCCCGGCGTCTGGTTGAGGTAGATGACGATGGCCAATCCCGTCATGAAGAACAGGAAGAAGACCGTCCAGAACTGCTGGATACCTCGCTTGCCACGGAAGGCCTGCCAGAAGAGGCCCAAAAGACCAAGCAGCAAAGGCATACAGTAGAAGACATTGTGGCCCTTATTTTCCTTGAGCGAGTCGGGCATGAGATCCTGGTCGCCCAGACCGAGGACGTTGTTGTCGAACCAATTGAAGCCCGTGAGCCAGTTGCCATGCTCGCGCTCGTTGTGTCCCTGGATATCATTCTGACGTCCTGCGAAGTTCCACATGAAGTAGCGCCAGTACATGAAGTTGCACTGATAGGAGAGGAAGAATTTGATGTTCTCCCACTGAGTCGGCATCTTGACGCCATCGACGGAGCGGCCCTGTATGCCTCCCATCCACGACTCATACATATCGGCGTGTCCCTCGTCCCACATTCGGGGGAAGAACATGTTCTGCTGGAACACCTGCGTGGCCTGACGGCGCACCAAGTAGTAGCTATCCTTCTCGTCAGCACTCTCCTTCTCCTTCGGCTCATAGATGGGTGCACCCTGCTTGAACTCATAGTGCATGCCATCCTCAGCAATAGCAGGCTCAGAAGTATAGGCCTGGCCGTAGAAGAGCGGGTACTGGCCGTACTGCTGACGGCTGAGATAGTTGCCCAAAGTGAAGATATCCTCTGGGGAGTTTTGGTCCATCGGGGGATTGGCTGTGGAGCGAATCACAATCAATGCGTAGCTGGAGAAGCCAATCAGAAGCATCAGCATACAGAGCAGCGCCGTGTTCTTGAGGCGTGTCGGTATCAAGGTGACACTGGACTTGCCCTTACCCTTCTTCATATTGAGGACGAAGAACAGCACGGCCAAGATGACCACACCCGTGAAGAAGGCCGACCAACCGTAGCCGATGAAGGGCACACCCAGAAGGGCGAAGGCGGTCAGGAAGGCGATGTTCTCGCGCTTGGTGTGGCTACTCTGATAGGTCTCCCAGAGCGCCCATACGAAGGAGGCGACGAGGAGGATGATATAGACTATAACACCCGTGTTGAACGGCATTCCCAGCGTATTGACGAAGAAGAGCTCAAACCAGCCACCCACGGTGATAATACCGGGGACGACACCGTAGAGCACCGCTCCGACGATAACGACGGAAAGCAGGAGAGCAAGAAGCGACCCCTTGGCATTGGCGTTGGGCACCTTGCGGTAATAGTATACCAGCACGATGGCGGGAATACACAACAAGTTGAGCAAGTGGACACCGATGGAAAGGCCAGTCATATAGAAGATGAGCACCAACCAACGGTCGCTATGAGGCTGGTCTGCACAGTTTTCCCACTTCAGGATCAGCCAGAACACGATGGCTGTGAAGGCCGAGGAGTAGGCATAGACCTCACCCTCGACAGCGGAGAACCAGAATGTGTCGGAGAATGTGTAAACCAAAGCGCCCACCAAGGCGGATCCCTCTATGGCGATGGCCTCGGAGAGAGAGGGCATAGTGCCGTCCTTGACGATGAGGCGGCGCACCAGATGCGAGATGGTCCAGAAGAGGAACATGATACAAACCGCGGAGAGGAGCGCACTCATAATGTTGACCATACGCGCCACCTGCGTCACATCGCTGGTAAACTGGCTGAAAAGATTGGCCGTGAGGGCAAAGAAGGGTGCCCCAGGTGGGTGGCCGATTTCGAGCTTGTAGCCCGTAGTGATAAACTCTGGACAGTCCCAGAAGCTGGCTGTCGGCTCAATGGTGGAGCAATAGACGAACGCGGCGATCGCAAAAACGACCCATCCGAGAACGATGTCCACCAGCTTAAACTGTTTCATGAGCGTTGTTGATTATACATTTAGTGACCAATCGGCGAAGCCTGTCGCCGCGGCCATGATGATTGAATTTACCCAATTAAGTTGCAAAGTTAGCAAAAAGGAATGAAAAGTCGCCATAAAGAGGGGAAAAAATTACAGGAAAGGTGCCAATAGATGGCCTGCCCAACCGACAAACTTCTTCCATGGCGTGCGCCATTGGTCCCATTTCTCCTCCGTGAGAAGGAAAGAATCCTGCTTCTGCTGCTCAAACAGTTGGTTCAACTGCCGTGTGACGTGGGGGTCGATGATAACGGCATTCTCCTCGCGGTCCCAGCGCAACGAACGAGCATTGAGGTTGGCAGATCCGACGGTACAAAACTGTCCATCGACCATGATGATCTTCGTATGATGGAACCCCGGCTTGTAGAGCCAGATGTCGCAACCTTTCTTCATCAACTGATGAGCGTTGTAGAAACCCACGTCGGGTGTGATGGGAATGTCGCTCCGCACGCTCAGCATGATTTCCACCTTCACCCCCCGCTTGACAGCTTTGGCCAAGGCACGCTTCAGCTTACGGTTAAGCGTGAAGTAGGGATTGATAAGCATGATGCTTTCCTTCGCGTTGTTGATAGCATTGAGGTAGAAAAAGCGGATGATGTCCTTCGTCACATGAGGCTCACGGTTGATGATGCCCACCATCTGTTGGCCACAAGTCGGCGTAGTGTCAGGCTTGAGACCTTCCATGTAGTCGGCATTGGAGATTCCCCGGTAATATTTTGCACCATGAACGTCCTCTCCCGAGACCAGTTTCCACATTCTGAGGAAGATCTTCTGCAGCGTATTGACCTCATCGCCCTCGATACGGCAATGCATATCGTGCCAGCTGCCCACCTGCTTCGTTCCTTTGATATAATAGTCGGCAACATTCATCCCCCCCGTATAGGCCACCTTGCCGTCGATGACAACGATCTTTCGGTGGTCGCGGTTGAAGAAATCATGGATCCATGGGAAAGCCAAGGGCTTAAACTCATAGATCTCCACCCCTTTGGATCGGATGAGGCGGATGTCCGACTTGCGCATCGGCTGGTTGTTGCTGGAGTTGCCAAAACCATCGAAAATAGCTCTGACCTCTACGCCCTCGGCGGCTTTGCGCACAAGACGCGTCATCAACTCGCGATTGATAGAGTCGTTACGGAAGTTGAAATACTCAAGATGGATACTCGACCGGGCTTGTTCTACCGCCTTGAAAAGATCGTCAAACTTCTCTTGTCCAGTCATGAGCAAGGTGACGGAGTTGTTGTGGGAAAATGTCACCCCTTTGCTCCGCAGTTGCTCCACCATCAAGCTGTCTGCCCTCTGTGCCCGCCCGAGAGCGGACACAAAGAGCAGCGAGATCAATATGACTATTTTTCTATTCAATATCAACGGGATAGGTGGGATATAAATGCGCGATAGAGAGGGTTAGAACATGCAACTGTAGTGATCCACCACACCCAGGAGACGATTTTCAGAGTCGGTCACGAGGACGGTGTGTATCTTGTACTGGTTCATCTTGCGCTGCACGTCGGCGATCTTCGTCTCGGGAGCTACCGTCTTAGGAGTTCTCGTCATGATGTCGCTGACGGTATGGTCGAAGAACTCTGCCTGCCAGCGCTCCATAGCACGACGAATGTCGCCGTCGGTGATCAGTCCAATGACCTTGCCGTCCTCCAGAGCCACACCCAGTCCGAGTTTGCCCTTGCTCACGTGGATGATAGCCTCGCCGAGGTGCATTTCCTTCGGGATGATAGGCAGGTCGTCGCTCCGCATCACGTCCTGCGCGGTGGTGAGGAGTCGCTTACCCAATTCACCACCCGGATGGAACTGTGCAAAATCCTTGGGCTTGAAGTCGCGGACCTCCATCAATGCGATGGCAAGCGCGTCGCCCATGACGAGGGCAGCGGTCGTGGAACTGGTCGGCGCCAGGTTGAGCGGGCAAGCCTCCTTCTCGACCTTCACCAGCAGGTGGGCCGTAGCATACTTCGCCAACAGAGACTGTGGATTGCCACTCATGCCGATGATAGGCACGTTCATGTGGAGCACCATGGGGATGAAGCGCAGCAACTCGTCAGTCTGTCCCGAGTTGGACAAAGCGAGCACCACATCATCCTTGGTCATCACGCCGAGGTCGCCATGATAGACGTCGAGCGGATTGATAAAGAAGGCCGGCGTGCCCGTAGAGGAGAGCGTAGCGGCGATCTTGGCGCCAATGTTTCCACTCTTGCCTACACCCGTCACGATGATCTTACCCTTGCAATGGTACATCATCGACACGGCACGGTCGAAGTTGTCGTCCAACTGGTCGATGAGCTTCAACGTCGCGTCACACTCATCCTTGATACACTGCACAGCATATTGGCGGACATTCCGAAGTCTCTCCTCCGCCTGCGTATTATTTGTTTCCATTATATTATATATAATAAGGTATATAGGCTTACGCCAATAGTTTCCCGATCAGTTCATCGAGTTTATCGAGCTCCAACATATTGGCAGCGTCCGACTTGCCATGGTCCGGGTCGGGATGGACCTCAAAGAAATAACCCGTCGCACCAAAGGCCTTGGCCGCCATAGCCATAGCCGGAACAAAGCGGCGGTCGCCCGTAGTCTTGCCATCTCCCGCACTCGGACGCTGCACGCTGTGGGTGCAGTCCATGACTACCGTGGGACACAGTTCGAGCATATCGGGGATATTGCGGAAATCCACGACGAGGTTGTTGTAGCCGAAGCAACTTCCACGCTCGGTAAGCCACACCTCCGTAGCTCCACTCTCGACGCACTTCTGGAGCGGATAGCGCATGTCGCGGCCAGAGAGAAACTGTGCCTTCTTGATATTGACCACCTTGCCCGTCCGTGCCGCAGCCACCAGCAGGTCGGTCTGTCGGCACAGAAAAGCCGGGATCTGAATCACGTCGGCCACCTTGCCCACAGGATCAGCCTGCCAAGCCTCGTGGATGTCGGTGAGGATGCGCAGTCCGTAGCGCGACTTGACATCCGCGAGCATCTCCAGTCCTTTCTCCAGTCCAGGTCCGCGGAAGGACTTGAGGCTGGTACGGTTGGCCTTGTCGAAAGAGGCCTTGAAGATGATGTCAATGCCATACTTTTGGTTGATGCGCACCAACTCCTGGGCCACAGTGTCCAGGAGTTCGGCCGATTCTATGACGCAGGGGCCTGCGATGAATACAGGTTTATCCATATTTCGATGTATTATGATTTCCATTTTCTTCGATCGTATTGATGCTATCTCGTCTTGGAATCATCCTCGACTCGATGCTTTTCCATCTAGACTCGTCTCTGTCTTCACTCAGCCGGCGGGGTAGGGGATTCCTGCCTCAACTCGGCGACATTCTTCAGCGTGATCTCACGCTGCGGGAACGGTATCTCGATGTTGTGCTCGTTCAACGTATCATAGATACACTCCATGATCTCGCCCTCTGCCGAGTAGCGGTCCAAGACGTTGACCCAGAAGAGCACCTTCAGCGTCACGCAACTATCGTCGAAACTCTTCAGGCGAACGGCCACGGGACGGTTGTGATAGATGCATTTGAGCTTCGTCACCGCCTCGGTCAACAAGCTGCAACACTCCTTGATATTGGTGCCATAGGCCACGCCGACCTCCAGCGTATCGAGCTCGTAGCCATGGTTTTTCGTCAGATTCTTATAGTTCTTGGTGAAGAGTTGTGAATTTTGGAAAGCGATGACCGATCCATCAACAGCCTCCAGCATCGTGGAAGTATAACTGATGCTCGTCACGCGGCCTCGGATGCCGTCGCAGACCACATAGTCGCCGATCTTGATGCGGCCCGCCATGAGCGAGATGCCATAGTAGATGTTCTCCAGTATGTCCTTCATAGCGAATCCAATACCCGTGGAGAGACCGCCCGAGACCACTACCAGCCACGTGTTGTTCACCTTGAAGACAGCCAGGGAGAGCAGCAGCCAGGCTCCCCAGACTACAGTCTGCGTGACATTGACAAACATCACCGAGCGAGTGGCAGCCGTAGTCGGGTCGCGCTGCTCCATGACAAAGTTGATCAAGTCCTTGCTTGTAAGGTTGATATAGCTGAAGACAAACCACATCGCCACGACCACTGCTATACCAAAGATGCTCACCTTGATATTCTCCGTATCGATGAGATCGGTGCTGAAGAAGTTCCACGTCAGTTCGCTGAGATTGAAGACGTCCGTGGCCCAATAGACGGCAAAAAGGAATGACAACACCATACACGACGGGAGGACGACGGAATAGACCAGCCGGAAGAACCACGTCTTGCTGATAGGCTTGCTCGCCAGCTTATGCTTCTCGCGGTAGCTGTTGAGGTAGTCGTGAGCACAGGCGATGGTCAGTATGCACGCCAACTGCATCATCCACCAGATGATGATCTGCACCGAAAGCATCGTGTAGCCCATCCACGAAGTGGCAGTGGCCACGATAAATACCGTCAGTGTCGCGTAGCAAAGATAGAGGTCGTTGCGCATCACCAGCAGTCGGTTTTTTTTGATGATATGGCCCTGCCATAGGGTGGCGATGAGCATGAGCGGCGGCAGCATTATGTTGACAAAGACAGCCGGGATCAAGATGATGCGGAAGGAGATGATGACTGCACCGACAAAGATGATGGGGTAGTAGCTGCGATAAGTGTTGCGGATGAGTTCTCCATCCACGCGGAGCATCAGTGAGGTGAAGATGACCACCAGCAGCCAGGTAAACTCCAGCAAGATGCCCGTCGCCATATAGACAAAGTTGGATGGCGAGATATAACGTATCAACAACAGTGCCAGGCCAAAGGTGATGACCGTGCCATTGATAATAATGCAAGTGCGCTTGGTCAGAAAAGCCTTGGCGTCGATATGCCAGCGGTTGCTCTTGATGAGGCGTGTGGCGAGGAAGCGAATACTGAGGAAGTTGACCAGCACGGCACAGAGTCCATAGAAGGCTACCATCGCCAGCAAGAGGAGTAGCCAACTGGCGTCCCACTGCGACTTCACCTTATTATCCGGCACATATTTGTCCTTGTAGGCCACCACCATGCGCAAGATGTAGTATTGCGGATGGAGAAGGATGGAGAAATAATTCTCGTTCGTGTTGCGAAGCAAACTGCCCTGTATGTCCTGGTAGCGCTTTTGGGCATAATCGTTGAGTTCCTTCAACTGTCTCCGCGTGTAGTTGTAATATTGGATGTAGTCCTGGAAGTTCTGGTTGTTCTCCGTCAGCATGCGGCGTATGCTCACCGCCAGCGTCAGACAGACGTTGCGGTCTATCTTCTCCCGCTCCGTCATTCCCTCCGTGTACATCGTGCTCAGCGAGTTGATGAGCGAGTCGTAGCGGGCAATATCCTGCTTGCTTCGTTCCACGAGGATGCTGAACGGCCGCGTCTTGGTCTCAAACTCGTTGTAGAGCGTGGTAGCCTGGTGGCAGGCGTAGGTGACATCGAAGATATACTCGGAGTTTTGGGAATAGAGCATCAGCGACACCTGCGAGGAGCGCTGTGTGATATCTTTCAGCTGCTGCGTGACGCGGCTATTCAACTGTTTGGCACGTGTGGTCTGCTCGTTGAGCTGGTAGTGGCTCGTGATCAACTCATGGCGCAAAACAGCGAGTGAGTTTTTGAGCGAGTCTTCCTGCAGGACGGCCTTGGAAGGGAGGGCGTTGAGCAAGAGCAAAGCCAACAGCAGACAAGTGTGGAAAAACTTCATTTTTGCCAATCGATTCTCTTTTTCTTTACTGAGCGACAGGCCGTGGCAGCTCCTCCACTCGGGGAGAGGGACGGCAAGTCGCAATATATGCTGCAAAATTACTAAATTTTGTTGGAAATACTTGACACGACGGCGGATTTTTCATACCTTTGGGCCCGAAAAATCAAGAAAAGATGATACTGATAGCAGATAGTGGGAGCACCAAGACCGACTGGGCCGTCTTGGGAGCCCCTGGCGGAAGCAGCGTGCGGATCGCCACACAGGGCATCAACCCCCTCCTTTTCACCGATGATCAAATCGACGGCGTGTTTCGACAAGAGTTGCTTCCCCGCCTCGACGAAGCGGGCGTACCGGCCAGCGAGGTGAGCGAAGTGGTGTTCTATGGTGCTGGCTGCACACCCCAGCAGTCGCCACGCGTCGCCATGCTCCTTTCCACGCTCTTTCCGTCGGCAGAAACCTTCGCAGAGAGCGATCTTCTGGGAGCTGCGCGCGCCGTCTTGGGGCGTGAGCAGGGCATTGCCTGCATCCTCGGGACGGGAGCCAACAGTTGCGTCTATGATGGCGACCGCATCACCGCCCACATCCCGCCCTTAGGCTATGTCCTTGGCGACGAGGGCAGTGGGGCAGTGCTGGGACGCAACTTCCTCAACGGAATACTAAAGGGCTGGTTGCCCGCCACACTGCGCGACGAGTTTTTTGCCGAGAGCGGACAGACCTACGACGATATCATCCAGCGCGTCTATCGCCAACCTCTGGCCAACCGCTATCTGGCCACCATCGTACCTTTCATCCATCAGCGCATAGACGAACCCTCGCTGCGCCAGCTTGTGGCGGACAACTTCGAGGCTTTCTTCCGCTACAACGTCCTTCGCTACGCTACGCCGCTACGGCGCATGGCCTGCGTGGGCGGAATGGCCGCACCGTTTCAGACCATCCTTTCGGAAGTGGCAAGTCGCCACGACTTCGAGTTGGTGCGCGTGATGCGAAGTCCGATAGAAGGCCTGATGACGTTTCATCGACCGTAGAGCCCACAGTCCGACACCACGGCCATCACCACGGGTGCGCCTACAATTCCAGGCGGCGCACCTCGGCGTTCTCCATCCGCTGGATTTGGTTCATGGGCTTGCCTGTATAGACCGACTGAATGGCCTTGTTGACAATGCCATGACCCACGGCGAGCACCGTCTGGTCGGCGAAGCGGACGCGGACGGTGTGCTTCTCGCGGCGGAAGCTCCAGGGATCGCCGTGCTTTTCCCAGTCGTCGGCGGATTCCTTCTGCGCGCCGTTTTCAAAGCTCTGCTTGAAAAGACCGAAGCGGTAGCGCAGGCCGTAGCCGCTCAGCGGCACGCC
>ERZ780167.1937-NODE-1937-length-17063-cov-3.824259_pt1 | contig 17063 bp, 13 predicted proteins | sample MGYA00510982_ERZ780167 | MGnify/ENA primary metagenome ERZ780167 (study PRJEB29588, sample SAMEA2146107) | human gut metagenome | biome: human gut; feature: human-associated habitat; material: faeces | place: Denmark | collected 2008/2010 ... | reverse complement strand
TATTTTTAGTAGAGATGAGGTCAGGAGATGGAGACCATCCTGGTTAACACTGTGAAACCCCGTCTCTACTAAAAATACAAAAAATTAGCCGGCATGGGCGGCGGCAGCGCCGATGCGGCCGCCGTGCTTGTGGGGCTTGATATGCTTTACCGCACGGGGCTTTCCAAAACGCGAATGGAGCAGATAGCCCTGAAGCTGGGGGCGGATGTGCCGTTCATGCTGCGGGGAGGGCTTGCGCGGGCGCGCGGAATAGGGGAGGAGCTTGAGTATATGCCTTCGCAGGCAAAATTGTATCTTGCTGCAGTAATGCCTGGGCGCGGTACCTCTACCGCAGAAATATTCTCGCGCCTTGACAGCAGCACGCTGCCTTCGCCGGGGGACAATGCGCAGCTGGCCGACTGTATAATGCGCGGCGATACGGCCGGCGCCGCCCAAATAATAAGGAACGATCTTCAGCCCGTAACGGCCGGGTGCAACGGGCAGGTGGCTGCGGCGTTGGAAGAGCTGCGCACGCTGGGCGCGGAGGCCTCCTTTATGACGGGCTCCGGAAGCGTTTGCTGCGGTTTGTTTCCCTCGTTTGCACAGGCTAAACGGGCATGCGCGCAGCTTGAAAAATGCGGCCGCGCCTTTGTGCTGAGCACAAAAAGCCGTTCCCTTGAGGTAATATCCGTTCGCATATAATAAAAATCATTATTTATTGAAAATTTACAATTGACAAAGCCGCCCGGCAAATTTATAATAAAAACAACATATGCCTGTATGAGCGTGCTTTCATTTGAAGCCTGCGCGGCAGGCAGTCGGTCTTTTTGCGGGTGTGAATATCCCGTCGGCTGATGACGGCGTATTAAGTATAAAAGGTGGTAAAGGAATATGAGCGAGAATCGTATTCAAACGGTAATGCATCCCGAACAGGTGAAGGCTATGCAGGATAAGCTTATGGACGATCGCAGCCTTATGCGATTGGTGGATTTCTACAAGCTGTTTTCCGATATGTCCCGGCTCAAGATCCTTTATCTGCTGTCCATGGAGGAAATGTGCGTGTGCGATATTTCCGCAACTTTGGGCATGAATCAGTCCACCGTTTCCCACCAGCTCAAGACCCTTCGCAATTCCCGCCTTATCCGCTACCGCCGGGAGGGAAAAGTCGTGTATTATTCCCTTGACGATGAGCATATAGGTCAGGTACTCCTTCAGGGAATGCTGCATCTTTCCGAGCTGTAAAATGCATGCAGTGCCATGCATTTTATCTCATATATTTTTAAGATGCTTGGCATAACAAACAGTAAAACGCTATGAATGAAAAAATAAACAGAACGCTAAGGCTGCTTCCCGACCGTCCCGGCGTATATATAATGAAAAACAGCGGCGGACAGATAATCTATGTGGGCAAGGCAAAAAACCTTGCAAACCGGGTGCGCAGCTATTTTCATTCTCCCGGGGGGCTTAACGCCAAAACGCGCGCGCTTGTGGAAAGCGTGGAGGATATATCCTATATCGTGGCGGATTCCGAGCTGGAGGCCCTGCTGCTTGAGAATAATCTTATTAAAAAGAATAAGCCCTATTACAATATCCTGCTTAAGGACGATAAGGGCTATCCGTATCTGCGGCTCAATACCGCGGATGCGTATCCGGCGCTTACCGTGGCACGGCGTCTCGTGCATGACGGAGCGCTTTATTTCGGCCCGTTTTTCGGGGCGGGGCTTGCCCGAGATATTGCGGAGGCGGTAATTTCCGAATACCCCCTGCGCTCCTGCAATCTTGATATAAATGCGCGAAAGGGAAAAATACGCCCCTGCGTGCGCTATGAAATAGGCAAATGTGCCGGCCCCTGCCGCGAAGAATACAAAAAAGAAGATTATAACGGGCTTGTGCGCGGCGTAAAGCAGCTGTTTGATTCGGGATATAACGGAATAAAGGCGCTGTTTGAAAACAAAATGTATGCCGCAAGCGGACGCATGGATTATGAAAAGGCGGCGCAGTACCGGGACAGAGCCGCACAGCTTGACCGGCTGGATCGGTCGCAGAAAGCCGTTCTGCCCAAAAATTGCGATCTTGATGCCGTCACCCTTACGCTGTCGCAGGGGTATGCCGTGTTTGTTTGCATTGCCGTGCGCGCGGGCAGGCTTATATCCGTACATACCGACGAATTTCCTGATACTGCGGCCGCGGAGGAGGAGCTGAGGGAGCAGTACCTGCTTCAGCGTTACGCGAAGGAGGAAATACCCCGCGAAATACTGCTGGACGGTCCGTGCCCTTCTCAGGAGGCGGTGCAGGAGCATCTGCGCAGGCTTTCCGGGCGCGCCGTAAGCCTGCATGTTCCGCAGCGCGGAGATAAGGCGGCAATTGTCCGTTTGGGGCAGGAAAACGGCCGCGAAACAATGGAAAAATCCCTGCGCGCAGAGCTTGCCCGCAGAGAACGGGTGGTAAAGGGGCTTACGGAGCTGAAAAGTATTCTGCACTTGCCCGGGCTTCCGCGCAGGATAGAATGCTACGATATATCCCATATTCAGGGCACCGATACCGTGGCCTCCATGGTGGTGCTTACGGACGGCGTTCCGCAGCCCAGGCAGTACCGGCGCTTTAAGATACGCTCTGTGGAGGGCAATAACGATTTTGCCTCCATGGCGGAGGTGGTGCGCAGGCGCTTTTCCCGCCTCAAAACCGATGAAACGGGGGACAGCTTTGATGTTATCCCGGATCTTGTGGTAATAGACGGCGGAAAGGGGCAGCTTTCCAGCGCCTGCGGGGTGCTGGACGAGCTGGGGCTGCATCTGAATGTTATAGGTCTTGCAAAGCGCCTGGAGGAAATATATCTTCCCGGCTGCCCCGAGCCGGTGGTGCCGGGTACGGAGTCGCTTGCGGTGCAGCTGCTGCAAACCGTGCGTGACGAGGCTCACCGCTTTGCCATCACCTATCACCGCGCGCTCAGAAGCAAGCGCAGCCTGCTTTCGGTGCTGGATTCCGTTGCGGGAGTGGGAGCAAGGCGCAAGCAGCTGCTGTTTGCAAAATACGGGTCGGTCAGCGCCATAAGCAGGGCTTCAAAGGAGGAACTGGCTGCGCTTCCCGGCATGAACGCCGCTGCCGCGGCGTCAGTGTATGACTTTTTTGCCGCCCGAAGCGCGCAGGAGCAGACCAAGCAGCAGGGCATGATGCAGTATTCGGATAATCCGAACGAAGCCCCTTGCGAAGAAACAGACGGCGGCGGTGCATAAGTAAACGGCGCAAGGAAGCGGAACGCGGCATAAGCCGCAATAAATACAAACATAATTACGGGGGAAAACCATGATTAAGCTTATAGCAACCGATATGGACGATACCTTGCTTGATTCTTCGCGAAAAGTAAGCAGCTATTCTCTGGATATTATAAATAAAGTGCGAAGCATCGGGGTTAAGTTTACCATCTGCACCGGCAGAATGTACGATTCCGCAAAGAGCTATGTTTCCATGCTGGGTCTTACCGATCCGATAATCGTCTATAACGGAGCCATGATAGTGGATCCCGTAACGGGGAAGCAGCTGTATCACTGCCCGCTGCAAAACGCCGATGCACTCGATGTGCTGGCGCTTGCGGAAAAGTGGGGCTGCCACAGCCAGATATATCTTGACGATATTTTATATACTCAGGAATACGATGAGGAAGCCGAGGTGTACAGAAAGCATACCGGCACGGCGGCGGTGGCAACGCACCGCCCGCTTTCACAGTGCTTAAGCACGCCTACGACAAAAATAATACTCATAATGAACAGAGAGCTTGTGCCAAAGCGGCTTGCGGAGGCCCGCCGTCTTTTTGCGGGAAGGCTGGAGATAACCGTAAGCAAGCCGGAATACCTTGAGTTTATGAATATCTCCGTAAATAAAGGGCGCACGCTTGATTATCTTGCAAAAAGCATGGGAATAGCGCGCGAGGAGGTAATGGCCTTCGGCGATGCCCGAAACGATGTTGCAATGCTGGAATATGCCGGCTGCTCCGTAGCCGTGGCAAATGCGGTGGAGGAGGCAAAAAGAGCGGCAAAATACATGTGCGCTTCCTGTGACAGCGACGGCGAGGCGCGATTCATATACGAGCACATCCTTGCCGAAAAAAGCTGCGGATAACCAAACGCCCCTCCGGGCTTTACAATCGCCGGCATAACGGGTATAATACCTAAAAGGACTGTTCTTTATAACAAGAAAGGGGACGCAGCGTCTGCGGCCTTGGAATGAATGAATAAATATAAACGCTTATTAACAAATACCATTGTCTTTGCAATAGGTACATTTGCTTCAAAGCTGCTTGTGCTGCTGCTCACGCCGCTTTATACAAAAATCCTTTCGCCGGAGCAATACAGCATAGCCGACCTTGTAATGCAGACGGCCAATCTGCTCATACCCGTTTTTACCGTCAGCATTGCAAATGCAGTAATGCGCTTCGGAATGGATAAGCATGAGGATAAGGCCGCGGTGTTCACCACCGGCTTTACCACCATTTCCATAGGCTTTGCCGCGCTGCTTCTGTGTTCTCCGGCGCTGCTTTTGCTTAAAGACGGCGTGGATTCGTACATTCCGGTAATTCTTATGTATGTACTGGCCTCCGGCATGCATTCTTTGTGCTTGCAATTTGTGCGCTCGCAGGGTCATGTAAAGCTTTTTGCCTTTGACGGCATACTCAATACCCTGCTTACCATCGGCTTTAATATTCTCTTTCTTGTGGGGCTGAATATGCATGTAACCGGGTATCTTATGTCCACCGTGCTTGCCGATGCCCTGTGCACGCTGTTCCTCTTTACGGTATGCCGGCTGTGGAATTATCTCCGTTTTCGTCAGCTTAACCGTACCCTTACCCAGGGGATGCTGAAATACAGCATACCGCTTATACCCACCACCATTCTTTGGTGGATCACGAATGTCTCCGATCGCTACATGGTAAAATATATGCTGGGAGACTTTGAAAACGGGCTTTATGTAGTAGCGTATAAAATTCCCACAATACTTGTGCTTGTGTCCATGGTTTTTGCCGATGCATGGCAGATGTCGGCGGTAAGCGAGGATCGCGCCACCCGCAGCGATTTTTTCGGCAAGGTATTCTATTCCTTCCAGTCAATAGTGTTTATAGGCGCATCGGTGCTTATAATGCTGTCCAAAACCGCCATGCATCTTCTTACCTATAATAACCCCGCATATGCAGAGGGCTGGCGTTATATGCCCATACTGATCACGGCCACTGCCTTTAACTGTATAGTCACCTTTCAGAGTACGGTGTACATCTGCGAAAAAAAGAGCGTAAACTCCATGTGGACTTCACTTGTTGGAGCGGTTCTCAATATTGCGCTCAATGCTCTGCTTATACCGCGCCTCGGGGTAAACGGAGCCACTGCGGCCACCTTCATCAGCTATTTCACCATATTCTGGCTGCGCTATTTCAACACAAGGCGGTTTATCCCGTTCAATACGCACCTGCCGCGGGTCTGCTTCAATACGGCGGTGCTCGGCGTTCAGTGTGCGGTCATGCTGCTGGAGGTAAAGCATTGGCTGCTTATCGAAATTGCGCTTGCACTGGTAGTAACTGCCTTTAACTTCAAGCCGCTTATCATCAGCATCCGCCGTCTGTTCAAAAGGGACGGCTTAAGCGTAAAAAAAGCCGCGGTATCAGCCGACCCGGAAATTGAGGCGGAAATCGGCGCCGCGCCGGAGTGCGGGGAGGCGCTTGCCCTTGAAAGCGAGCTGAACATGCCGCAGGAGGAAAAAGAGCCGGAGGCGGACGATAAAAGCGGCAAAGACGATAAAACGATGGATCGGCCGAATGAGTCAAACGCATCAAGCGGCGCGGGAAGATACAAAAAGAGCCTTGAGCTTTATAAAAAAAGAAAGAATAACACAAACGGCAAAAAATAAACCCATTTCATATGCAAATGGGATACAAGTTGCCGTATACAGACGCCCGCAAGGGCATCACGGAGGTATTTATGAAAAAAATCGTCACCGTTGCGCTGTGCATTATTATGGCATTTGCCCTTGCGGGCTGCGGAAAAACCAAAACTCCCGCGGTGCTGCCCACGCACAACCTTCTTAAAGAAAAGGCGGAGCAGGAAAATGCGGACGGTATAACCAAGGCGTATATAGCCGCAACCGACGCAATGCTTAATTATATTGTGGATGAAAAAATGGGCAGCAAAGAAAAGCTCAAGTATATATCCTTTGATTTTGCAACCAATTTTGCGCTTAACAGCGAACAGCGTGAAAAAATGGTTTCCGCCTTTTCAGTCTACGGAATACCGGCAGATACCGAAGGCGCAGCAGCACATTCCACTCTTACACAGCGCAATGAAGGTGTGGTTTTCCAGTATATAATAGGGGCAAAGCACAATACCAAGGCGTATGATTTTACAATTACCGTGGAGGCACTCTACGGAAATAAGGGCTATGCTTATTACTACGATTTCAATATTTTCGGGGACGATTATGTGCTGGTGAATTTTGAACAGGCATACGAGAAAATGCGCTGATGCGGCCGCAGATATCTGATATTATTCGTAATTATCCGTAAAGACCGTAATAACTGCATTGTAAATTCCATGCATTTTATAACATAAAGCGCGGCTTTAATCAAAAAGCAGACGCGGCGCAACGGGCACCCTTAAAGCACTCTTTGCGTCCGGTCTGCTTTTAGTTTGCTTTTTTAGTTTTCAGCTTACTTTTTGTTTGTAATTTGGCCGTTTGTGTTTATCTTTTGTTGATTAACCCTGCAAAGCATGATATAATTCCGATGTTTACGCTTAAGAAAATATCGGAACATACCGCATGGCAGCTTTTGCAAAATCAGTTTGCGGATATTGCGGATATTGCGGATATTGCGGATAGAGAAAGCAGATATAAAAAATGATACGGAAATAAATACACGGTCTTTATTGCAATTGCAGATACGGGAGCGAGTACTACGGAGGAACAACTGATGCCTGAATTCGGTGTTGTATTAACGGGCGTATTTACTATGGTGCTGCTGTTGGTGCCGGGCTTTATATTTGAAAAAAAGCGTCTGGTTCCTGCGGATTTTACCGACGGGCTGTCTTTTTTTACCCTGTATATTGCACAGCCTGCCATGATAATAAACGCCTTTCTGCGCAGCTTTGACCGTGATATTCTGCTTAATTTGGGCATAGAAATGCTGCTTGGCATCGTAGCTTATGCAGTATCGTTTATAATTGTGTGCCTTTGCTTTAGAAAATCCGATGCCTCCGTAAAGGGTGTTCTTAAATTCATGACGGCATTTTGCAATGTGGGGTTCATGGGTCTGCCGGTGCTCAAAAGCGTTTTCGGCGATCAGGGAGATCTGGCAGTGCTGTACGGCACAGGAATAGTGGTGTGCCACAATGTGCTTACCTGGACGGTGGGCGTAAAAATGCTTGCTCCAAAGGGACAAAAGGGCGGAGCTAAAAAGGCGCTGTTTAACCCGGGCGTTCTTGCCTGCGTGGCGGGCGCAATACTGTTTGCTTTTTCCGCAAACGAGGTAATGCCCCAATTTCTTTTGGATGTTTGCTCACTTACGGCGGGTACGGTCACGCCCCTTGCAATGTTCACGGTGGGGGCGCACCTTTCGCATTTTGATTTCCGCGGGCTTTTCAGGCGGCCGCAGCTGCTTATAGCCGTGGGCATGAGATTGCTTGTGCTGCCGGGAATAATTTTTCTTTGTTTTTATGCTCTGCGCCTTACAAAAATCATTCCTCTTGACGATGTAATGCTGGTTGCCGTTCCCTTTTTGCAGATGTGCATGCCGTCGGCATCCATAACCTCCATGATGGCGCAGCGTTACGGAGGCGATGCGGCTTTTGCGGGAGCCGGTGTCAGCATTGCCACGCTGCTTTCCCTTTTTACCATTCCGCTTATGAGCCTGCTGCTTAAGCTGTTTTAATTTAATAAACAATAGGCTCTCTGTGCTTTTCGCGGCGCCCCGCGCGGCCGGCGCTTGCGCGCCTTACCCGGCATTTTTTGCAAAAATGCCGGCCGGACGTCCCCGCAGGTTCGTCCGGCCGCGCATATGTCGCCCCGGCTTTATATGCTCCGTAATTCCTTTGTGCTTTACGGGGCTATTTTATTACGGCAAGCAGCATTTTGAAACGCTCGCTTGCATGAACCGAGTGCGGATGCCCCGCCGGCATAACTATGCTTTGCCCCACGGTAAGCTCATAGGCCGTTTCATCAACAATAATGCGGCAGCCGCCGTCAATACAGGTTAAAAACGCATCTCCTCCGGCGGAGTGCGTACCTATTTCCTCCCCCTTGTCAAAGGAAAAAAGGGTAAGGCTCATGTTTTCGTTCTGGGCAAGAGTGCGGCTTACAACCTGCCCCTCCTGGTATTGTACAAGCTCGCATAAGGAAAACACTTCGCTTACTGGCGCGTTTTTTATGCGTACTCTCTTTTGCGGCGCATCTATGCCGTCCAGCTTCAGTTTAATCGGTGTTTTATCCATTTCAATTGCTCCTTTTTGTTTTTTATTTTTTGTTTTTTGTTGTTGCTGCTTGTTCGGCAATTCTGCTTTCAACAGCATCGCGGCTGCCTGTTTGCCGGTTTGTTTTATATAATACAGTTTAGCGCAGAGGCAGCTGTAAGTCAAGAAGCCGCAGGTTTTTTTGCTTCTTCGTGTTTTGCATTTTTGCCGTATTATGCCGTATAAAATGTAAAATGAGATCAATTGCCCGTTGTAATACGGAAACGATTATGCTATAATAGTTTGATATCCGAAAAATATAAAGCGCAGGCATTACCTGCGCGGGTTTGCAGGTTTGCTTTTGGAAACGGCAAACAAAAGTAAAATAGACCGGCACCCGCAAAGCGGGATCGGCGGGGCAAAAAAGCAAGAAAACAAGAAAAGCAAGAAAAGGAGGGGCGGATTTGAAGAATCTGACAGATACTGCGGCAAAGCTGCTGGAAAGCATCCGCGCCTTCAGCGTCGGGGATAAACAGTCAAACGGCAAATGCAGCGTTACGGAACGCATCTATACCGACGAGCCTATAATACGCCCGCAGCAAAGCGAAGCCGCGCCGTGCGAATATCGCCGTATGCGGGCTATGGCGCTGCTGCCCTCCATGCGCTCTGCCGCAATGCTGTTTTATCACCAGGGCAAGCTGATGGAGAATTTTGAGGATGATTACAGGGAAAACACTGAATTTTTCCGATACTATCCCACATATGCCGATATGACGCTGCCGCAGCTTCGCTCCTATTTTACATGGCGCACAAGGGTGCGCAGGGGGGAACGCCCGTATGCCGGGCTGTCCTATGCCTTTGTTTATATCTATGAGCTGCTTAATCTTATAGGGGCTGAGTCTCCGCAGCAGGCTTATATGCGCCTTAAAGAGTTTGCGGCATGGTATGCGGGGTTTGACGACCGCATAGAACGGTATGCAAAGATATGGCTTTCCGATCTGGCGGTTTATTACGGCATGGATGTAAGCCTTGTCGATAAGGGGGAACAGGCGGATTTTGAGCGTTCGGTGCAGCTGCTTACCGAAAGCGCAAGGCATCCGGCAAACGAGATATTTCCCGTGCTTAACGCACTTTCTTCCTACGATCTTACACACTCAAAGCTTTACAGGCTTTATCCCGAGGAGACGGAAGCAACGGCGGTGCGGGCCTTTAACCTTCTTTCCGATTATTACGGCAAGCATCGCCGCAGCGGGATATGTGAGCGCTTTTTCGGAAAGGTTTACGAAAGCCCGTATGTCATGTTCCGCTCTGCGGTGTTTTACAGGGAGGAAAAGCACCCTGATACCGAATATACGGTGGATCCTCTCAATGTTTATATCTGCCGTTCGGGCAACTGGATAAACAGACGCCTGTTTGCCTCAAAGGGGAGAAACCGGCTGCTGGGAGAATTTATAAAAAGCGTAGACGCGGTGCTGAGAAAATGCCTGAGTGTTACGCCGGAGCTGAAATGCCAGCCCAGTAAGCTGTATACCGAGCTTATAACAAAGGCATGGCAGAATGTCTGCGGCAGCAGGCAGAAAGCGGCTGCGGCAAATATCAGCATAGATACCTCGGCCCTTGCCGGCATAAGGCAAAACGCCGATGATACATTAAAGCGCCTGCTTGACGGAACCGAGGAATGCTTGGCAGATACACCGGTTGAGGCGGATAAAGCAGCATATCCGCCGGATACGGAGGCATCGGGAAACATGGCCGCGCAAGGGGTATCCTCCCGTAAGATAAGCCTGCCGGCGGACAGCGGCGAAAGCAACATCCCGGCGGCAGACCGCAAAGCGGCACAGCCCGCGCCGCACGGTCCGGAGACTCCGGCGGAAAACGGGCTTACTGAGCTTGAAAAGGAATACCTGCGGCGCGTGCTGTGCGCAGAGCCGTTTTCGGAGCTTTTGCGCAGTGAAAGCGTGCTTCCGTCGGTGATCATGGATTCCGTAAACGAAAAGCTGTTTGATACCTTTTCCGATACCGTGCTCATAGGGGAGGAGACCTCTCCCGAAGCGGTGGAGGATTATACGGCGCAGCTTTATGAAATGCTTGGCTTGAATATATCGGAAGGGAGAAAAGCATGAATATACCCAAAAGAATTGCTTCGGCACTTATAAATTCGCTTAAGGGCGGAGTGGTCCCCAGAGTGGGGCTGCCCTATATAACGGTGGGACGCAAGGAGGAAATAGAGGCGCTTGTGCACGATATCGATATCGTATCGCAGGGCGGAGCCTCCTTCCGCTTTATTGCCGGGCGCTACGGCAGCGGCAAGAGCTTTTTGCTTCAAACCGTGCGCAACTATGCCATGGACCGCGGCTTTGCGGTTATGGACTGCGACCTTTCTCCGGAAAGAAGGCTGCACGGCACCAAGGGGCAGGGGCTTGCCACCTACCGCGAGCTTGTGCGCAACCTTTCCACCAAAACCCGCCCCGACGGCGGCGCGCTCACGCTTATACTGGAGCGCTGGATAAGCTCGGTGCAAAGCTCGGTGGTTGCGCAAAACGGCGTTTCGCCCCAAAGCGAGGGCTTCCGCGAACTTGTGGACAGGGAAATATACCGCGTGGTGGGCGCGCTGAGCGAGCTTGTTCACGGCTTTGATTTTGCCCGCCTGCTGTCGCTTTATTATAAAGCTTATCTTGACGGCGACGATCAGCTTAAGGCTAATGTCATAAAATGGTTCCGCGGCGAATATTCCTCCAAAAGCGAGGCAAGAGCGGAGCTGGGCATAAATATAATCATTACCGATGACGATTGGTACGATTATATCAAGCTGTTTTCGCTGTTTCTCCATGAAGCGGGGTACAGCGGTCTGCTTGTTCTTATCGACGAGCTTGTAAATATCTACAAGGTTCCAAACGCCATTACAAGACAGTATAACTACGAAAAGCTGCTTACCATGTACAACGATGCGCTTCAGGGAAGGGCAAGCTATATGGGCATCATCATGTGCGGCACGCCCCAGTGCATTGAGGATCAGCGGCGCGGCCTTTACAGCTATGAGGCACTGCGCTCCCGTCTTGCGGACGGCCGTTTTGCTTCGGACAAACGCGATATGATGGCGCCGGTAATAAAGCTTTCTCCCCTTACGGCGGAGGAAATGCTGGTTTTGGCGGAAAAGCTGGAGGAAATACATTGCGGATTGTACGACCATGCCGCATTGCTGAGCGATAAACAGCGGGAGGATTTTATAAAGCTGGAGTACGGCAGGGTGGGGGCGGATCAGAATATAACCCCCCGTGAAATAATAAGGGATTTCATTCAGCTGTTAAATGTTCTGTGTCAGCATCCAGGCACCTCGCCCTCCGAGCTTATCGGCAGCGGCGAATTCACCTTTTCGCCCTCTTCGGCGGTATCTGACGATGCCTCCGCCAAGGACGAATACAGCGAGATTGAAATATAAAACACAAAAACATGCACATATGTGCAATTGTACGGGCGTTTTGCGAGCCGTCGGCAGAAATGCGCGGCATCACGGGCGCAACGGAGAAATATTTATGAATGTTTTTCAGCAGTACGCTCCCTTTGTTCAGGATTATATATATCGCAGCGGCTGGGACAGCCTGCGCGCGGTGCAGGTGGCGGCAGGCGAGGCCATATTCGGAACGGACGATAATGTGCTGCTTACGGCCGCCACTGCCTCAGGAAAAACCGAAGCCGCATTTTTTCCGGTGCTTACCCTGCTTTCAAAGGATGCGCCGTGCAGTATCGGAGCGGTATATATCGGGCCGCTCAAGGCGCTTATAAACGATCAGTTTTCACGCCTTGAGGAGCTGTGCGGCGAGGCGGGCATTCCCGTATGGCACTGGCACGGGGATGTAGCCCAAAGCCATAAGGCGCGTATGCTCAAGCATCCCTCCGGAGTGCTGCAAATAACCCCGGAATCCCTTGAGGCCATGCTTATGCGTAAGCACGCCGATATTCCCCGGCTTTTCGGGGATCTTCGGTTTATAGTGATAGACGAGGTGCATTCCGTAATGCGGGGCGACCGCGGAGGTCAGACGCTTTGCCTTATAGAGCGCCTTTGCTCCCTTGCGGGCGTAAACCCGCGCCGTATCGGGCTTTCCGCCACAATAGGCGAGCCGGAGGAGATGGGAAGGCTGCTCTCTCAGGGAACGGGGCGGCGCACCGTAATTCCGAGACTGGAAAATAAGGGCGTGCGCTGGCGCCTGAGCATGGAGCACTTCTTTACGGCCGGCCCGCAGGCGGCAGAGCCGGAGAAGAAAAATTCCGCACAGAACACATTGGAGGCGGCGCAAACGGGACGGTTATGCGCCGATTCGCAGCGTCTGCACATATCAACCGAAGAAAGCTCTCCTTTGCCGGCGGGTATAACCGCAGCTCAGGGGGAACGCCTTGAGGCGGAATTTACCGCCGATCGCACCGATACCGCTCCCGCCGGAGCCGATCCCGGCATAGGCTATATCTTTGAGCATACCCGCGGCCGCAAGTGTCTGGTGTTTGTCAATTCCCGCGAGGAATGTGAAACCGTCACCACCACTTTAAGGCAATATTGCGAGTATAAACACGAGGCGGACCGCTTTCTCATTCATCACGGCAATCTGTCGGCATCCTATCGCGAAACGGCGGAGGAGGCCATGAAGGACGAAACCAGAGCCCTTACCACCGTCACCACCGCCACGCTGGAGCTGGGCATAGATATTGGCCGTCTGGAGCGCGCATTCCAGATAAACGCCCCCTTCACCGTTTCCTCCTTCCTTCAGCGTATGGGGCGAACGGGACGGCGCGAGCTTCCGCCGGAGATGCGCTTTGTTATGAGGGAGGAGCCGCCGGAGATGAGGGCATCGCTGCCTGCGTCCCTGCCGTGGCAGCTGCTTCAGGGCGCAGCGCTTGTGCAGCTTTACAGAGAAGAACACTGGGTGGAGCCGCCAAGGCTCGGCAAGCTGCCGTACAGCCTGCTGTATCACCAAACCATGAGCGTGCTTTGCTCCTGCGGCGAGCTGCTGCCGTCGCAGCTTGCCCGCCGCGTGCTTTCCCTCAGCTGCTTTTCCGGCATAACAAAAGAGGATTATGTCGTCTTGCTGCGCCATTTGCTTGCCACCGATCAAATACAGAAAACGGCGGAGGGCGGGCTGATAATAGGCATATCCGGCGAAAGACAGGTTAATTCCTACCGCTTTTTTGCCGTTTTTCAGGAAAATGAGGAGTACACCGTGCGCAGCGGCTCACAGGAGCTGGGCACGGTGGTCAAGCCGCCGCCGGTGGGAGAAAGGCTGGCGCTTGCCGGTCATGTGTGGGTGGTGGACGAGATAGATCATAAACGCCGCACGGTCTATTGCACACTGGTAAAGGGCAGGGTTCCGGCGTTTTTCGGGCTGTGCCCCGGCGATATCAATACCCGCGTGCTGGAACGCATGAAGCAGGTGCTGCTGGAGGACGAGCTGTATCCCTATCTTATGAAAAATGCCCGCGCAAGACTGACACAGGCAAGGCGGGCGGCGCACAATGCCGGGCTTTCTTACCCGCTTATTTGTCTTGGCGGCGATTCGTGGTGCCTCATGCCGTGGCTGGGTACATACGCCTTTATGGCGCTTGAGCGTCTTATAAAGCTCAAATGCGCAGAGGCGGGAATCAAGGGCTTTGAAAGCTCAAAGCCGTATTTTATGCAGTTCCGCATGACGGCCGAGCCCGATGAATTCCTGCACCTTTTGGCAAAAAAAGCGGCAGAGCTTGTAAGTCCGATGGAGCTGCTTTATCCGGGCGAGGTGCCGGTGTTTGAAAAATACGATGAATTCGTGCCGGAGGAGCTTGTACGCAAGGGCTTTGCCTGCGGCGTGCTGGATATAAACGGAATGAAAGAGCGTGTTTTACAGTGGGATTCCGAAATATTCCATGTGTAAGCAGTCGGAAAAATATCGCGGAAAATGCTTTTGTATCTGCCGGAGAAACGGTGTTTCTTCGGCATTTTTACAATAAAAGCCGCAATTATTTTCAAAATTTGCGCAGAAAAAGCATAAAATCCTGTAAGAAAAAAGTGAAAAAACCGTATATAATTATGTATAAGCCGTCACGGAGCCGGCGCATATTCAGGCGTGCATCAAGCTTTTGGGGAAAAGCAGGGGATAAGGTGCCGCCGTGCGCCGCACGGGGGAAAGCACATCAAAAACGCACGGGCGGCAATATAGCAATATAAAGGAGAATAAAGGAGTACAGTATAAGGGAGCATGAAAAGCGCGCCGATATCAGGGGCATCGGCGCGCAGGTATTCTGTCCGCAAATCCTGCAAAACGGCATCGCGCGTCAAAGGGGAAGAACGCGCGGTGCCGCTGCGCACGGACAGACCTGAACGAACGGGTCTGACAAGGCAAATCGCCGCGGCGGTGGAGGTGACGCGTTGACACAGGAAAAAATACTTGCACGCCTTGCGGCAGAGCCGGAGGAGGGCATGAAGCTTATAATGCGGCTTTATACCGGGCTTATGTGCACGGTGTGCAGGGGAATTCTGGGCAGCGGCGCTTCACCGCAGGATGTGGAGGACTGCGTTTCCGCAGCCTTTGCAAGGTTTTGGTTTTCCCGCGAAAGCTACGATCCGCAGCGCTGCGGGCTTTCCGGCTGGCTGTGCATTATAGCCAAGCGCCAGTGCATTGATATGCTGCGAAAAAACGGCGCCCCGCAGGAGGAGCTTGAGGGCGCGGAGCCGGACACGGCGGCAGGCCCCGAGGACGAGGCCGAGAGCAGGGAGAGGCGGCAGGAGCTTCTCAGTGCGATAGACGCACTGGAAAATACCGACCGCGAGATACTGCTTCGCAAATATTTTATGTCCCAAAATTCAAAGGACATTGCCCGAATAATGCATATGACGGTTTCCGCAGTGGATACAAGAGCACACAGAGCGGTAAAAAAACTAAGGAGTATCCTGGGAGGCGATAAATATGAATGACGGTCGCAGGCTGTTTGAGGAGCTGCTTGCAGAAAACACAAAACTGCATAAGGATCGCATACCTTGCGGTATATCGCGCAAAAGAATAGCGCAGAAAACGGCCTTTCTTACGGGGCTTGGCATAAAGCAAACCTGGGCGCCGCTGCGCCGCTGTGCGGCAGTGGGCTGCGCCGCGCTGATTGCCGTGGGCTCGCTCGGCGTCTATGCCGTAGCCGAAGAGGCAAGGCAGTACGACTGCGCAGTTAATTTCCTCAGGGAGCACTATGTAAACATTGAGGGTATGAACAGAAACGAGATCAAAACGGCATACCGTGAGCTTACGCTGCGGCTCAGTATGCAGCCCGGCTATGCCAGCGCTGCGGCGTCGGCCACCGAAACGGCACAGATTTCCGCAACTGTCGGCACCGATGCCCGCAGGGATCAGCCGCAGGCCGAAGCAACAGGCGGCACCGAGGGCATATACGGCTGCAACATAACGCCTATATGGCCGGAATTTACTCCCTTGGAGCGGCAGCGAAATGCCAGTAACTATTATGACACCATTCTTACGGGCAAGAACATGGGCGGCGCGGCTCTGATAAGAAGAATATATGATACAGCACCCGCCGACGGCATACAAAAAGACTATATTGCCTGCTTCCGCGAAGGGGAAGAATGCTGGCGCGTGCCCATGCCGGAGAATATAACCGACCTTGGCCCTTATACCGAATTGCACGGCGGGGATATTATTCAGTGCAGTGCAGGGGGAGCCGTCATCGATATTATATGCGTAAGTGCGGACGGTCGGATAAAAGCAAAAAGCAGCATAAAATCGAGCCTGTCATATGCCTCCTGCATAGGCGTGTTTGAAAACGATAACGGAAGTCTGACCTTCATTCTTATCGGAAGAAACGGCAATCACGGTCAAGTCTTGGAGATAATTGTCACGGATGAGCGGGCAGCAGAATGTATAAGCCGCCATAAATGCGATATAGAAGTCGGCGATGGGCGAAAAACGGCATACAGAGCGGGCGACGGCTATATAATCAAGGCAAAAGGCCCCACTGTCGGTCAAGCCGTGCTTATAACCTTTGATGAAAACGGCATTCGGCAAACAAGAATATATTCCGATAAAGGAAGACTGCTTACCGTGGACAGTGTGCTGCAAATTGGGGATAAGCTCTACATTTCGGCACATTCCGCCGCAATTCCCGAAAACAGCAGCTATATTTACGATGAGCAATGGGCAGATATTGCCGCGGTTCTGGAAAAGATCGATGATAAATACGGCGAAAATTTTGTAAGCACAACCGAGGAGGCGTGCGCCGACATTGCGCGCATGATGCGGGAAAATGTCACGGCCATTCTTATGGTGTGCGATGCGCAGACAGGACAGCCGGAAAGCTCTTACAGCACCGAAGGCGCGATAGGCGATAAGCTCCGTATTAAGGACGGTAAGCTGCTTTGGAGCGTTATGCGCCCGGAGTACGGAACAATTGGGCTGTACAGCGGAGTGTGCCTTATGAGCTTTTCCTGCAGCACCGGCACCTACACTTTTTCACAGGATATGCAAAGCCACAGCTTCAGCGCCGTGGGCGCGGGCGGCTTCATGCGATAATACGGGTATATGCAGCGAAAACAAGAATGAGCAGTGAATAGCAAATAGTGAATAGTGAATAGTGAATAGTGAATAGTGAATAGTGAAACTGCATACATGCGCAGCTGAACATATTTAAGCGGCGGAC
>ERZ780167.1935-NODE-1935-length-17074-cov-5.250015_pt1 | contig 17074 bp, 15 predicted proteins | sample MGYA00510982_ERZ780167 | MGnify/ENA primary metagenome ERZ780167 (study PRJEB29588, sample SAMEA2146107) | human gut metagenome | biome: human gut; feature: human-associated habitat; material: faeces | place: Denmark | collected 2008/2010 ... | reverse complement strand
CTCCCCCTTTCGGGGGAGCTGGATGAGAACGAAGGGAGCAGACGGAGAGGGCTGAGCTTCTTAGTCCTCCGAAGAAATATCCTGCCCAAAGTATTTTTCGCCCAGAGCTTTCAGGGTGCCGTCGGCCCGCAGCTCCTCAATGGCAGTGTTGATGGCTTCCAGCAGGGAAGCGCTGTCGTCGCTCTTGCGCACCGGGATGGCCACATGAGAAGCGTCCTCGGTCTGGGCCACCAGCTTGAAATCTGCGTCCGGATGGACGTTCAGGTAGTCGTAGAAGGAGACATCGGCGTTCAGGGTGGCGTCGATGCGGCCGGCGGTCAGCAGCTGGATGGTCTCTTCCAGCGTGTCGATGCCCTGCACGGTGGCACCGTAGCTTTCGGCCAGCTCCATGTAGGTGGAAGCCAGGCTGTTGGCAGTGGTCTTGCCCTTCAGGTCCTCAAAGGTCTTGATCTCGTCGTTGTCCTTGCGGACGGCCAGAGCGGTGTGGATGTAACCGTAGGGGGTGGTGAAATCATAAGTCAGGGCGCGCTCGTCGGTGACCTCCACGCCGTTGCAGACCATGTCAAAGCGGCCAGCGTCCAGACCGGCGAACAGGCTGTCCCAATCGCTCTCCACATACTCCGGCTCCACGCCCAGCTTTTCGGCGATGGCGCGGGAGACCTCGACATCATAGCCCACCAGAGTGTCGCTCTCGTCATGGTAGCTCCAGGGCTGCCATGCGCCCTCCAGTGCCACGATCAGCTTGCCACTGGCCTGAATGGCAGCCAGCTGGTCAGCAGCGGAACCGGCAGCAGAGGATGCACCGGAGCCTGCGGCGGTGGAGGTGCTGCTGTTGGAGCAGCCGGACAGGGTCAGAACGCCGGCGGCGGCCATGACACTCATCATCGAAATAAAAGTTCTGCGCTTCATAGTTAAGATCCTTTCATAGAAAAAGCTGTATCAGGAGGACGGCGGGGAGTTTCCTAAGCAAATGTTCCGCTGGGGTGGGACCCTGTTGCCGAAGGCAATAGGGCGGGCGATGGAATGGCCCGAAGCATTTGCGTGGAAAGCTCCCCGTCGTCCGTTCCTTATGCTGTGTGCTCGATCTTCCGCAGGAACTCCCGGGTCCGCTCCTCGCGGGGGTGGGCAAAGAATTCGTGGGAAGGGGCCTGCTCCACCACCACGCCGTTCTCCATGAATACCGTCTTGGAGGAGACGTTGCGGGCAAAGCCCATCTCGTGGGTGACCACCAGCATGGTCATGCCCTCTTCGGCCAGATTCCGCATGACCGAGAGCACCTCGCCGGTCAGCTCCGGGTCAAGGGCACTGGTGGGTTCGTCAAAGTAAATGATCTCCGGGTCGGTGGCAAGGGCGCGGGCAATGGCAACGCGCTGCTGCTGTCCGCCGGAAAGCTGGCGGGGATAGTAGTCGGCCCGGTCGGCCAGACCGACCTTTTCCAGCATCCGTCTGCCGATCTCATCCGCCTGCTCTTTGGGCATCCTGCGGGCAACGATCAGGCCCTCGGTCACATTCTGCAGGGCGGTCTTGTTCCGGAACAGGTTGTAGTTCTGGAACACAAAGGCCGTTTTTTTGCGCAGGCGGGCAATGTCGGCCCGGGAGATCCTGCCAAGATCGAAGGATTCGCCGTCGAACACCAGAGTGCCGCTGTCAGCGGTCTCCAGAAAGTTCAGGCAGCGCAGCAGGGTGGTCTTGCCGGAGCCGGAAGGGCCCAGAATGGCAACAACATCTCCCTTTTCCACACTCAGGTCCACGCCGTTCAGGACGTGCAGTGCGCTGCGCACCCGGCGGGCAGTGCCGCGCGGAAAAGGCCCGATGTGGAAGTGGGGCTTGTCATCATAGGTGTAAAATGTTTTGTGGATGTCTTTGATCTCTAACATGGCCATACCGTCCACCCCTTTCTCACTGGAAGCCGTGTGCGTTCAGCTGCCGCTCCACCAGCGCCTGCAGCTTGGTGATGATGGTGCAGAACAGCAGGTAGACCACAGCCACCTCGCAGTAGATGGGCAGGAAAATGTAGGTGCGGGCTGCCACACGCTGGCCTGCCATGAACAACTCTGCCACCGTGATGTTGGAGGCCAGAGAGGTGTCCTTGATCATGCTGATGAGGGAGTTGGACAGGGAGGGCACAGCGGTGCGCAGGGCCTGCGGCAGAACGATGCGGCGCATGATCTGCCACCAGGTCATGCCCACGCAGGAACCGGCCTCCAGCTGGCCCTGGGGCACGCTTTCCAGCGCGCCGCGCATGGTCTCGGCGCAGTAGGCACCCTCGTTGAAGGCAAAGGCGATGACGGCTGCCGGAAAAGCATCCAGCATGATGCCCAGGCTGGGCAGGCCGTAGAAGATGATGAACAGCTGCACCAGCAGCGGCGTGCCCCGGATGACCCAGATGTAGAACCGGGCGATCTGGCGCAGCACCGGAACATTGGCGTACTGCACCAGCGCAACAGCCACTGCAATGACCATGGCAAGGCTGAAGGAGATCAGGGTCAGGGGAATGGTCATGGTCAGGCCTGCCGTCAGGATGCGGGGCAGGGCCTCCCACAGCACGCTGACCGTGCGGTTGGTAAGAAGTGCTTCAAACATATTTTTCTTCCTTATTGATAAAAAACGGTGGAATATCTTTAGGATACACCTTAAACTATGGTTCAGGTCAAGAGCATATCCTACAATTCCTACCAAAATACTATAGCATGAAATGGAGACAAGTGCAATCCATTGGCGAAAATCCTTCACTCTGGCCAAAAACAAAAGAAAACACAGGTTAACTTTGTGCAGACTGGCAAGGAGTTGACGCGGTACGATGTTTCGTGTAAAATGGAATCAGACAGGCCCCGTGCAGGAAGCGCGGGGAACAGGCCGGGCACACAAGCAGCCCGGCGCATACGGAGGACAAAACACAATGAAGCATAAAATTGGTATTCTGGGTGCAGGCACCTGGGGCATGGCTCTGGCGCGGATGCTGACGGTGAGCGGCAATGACGTGACCGTGTGGTCGGCGCTGGAACAGGAGATCGACAACCTTTCCACCACTCGGGTCCACCCCAATCTGCCCGGCATGACCATTCCGGCAGAGATGAAGTTCACCAAGAGCGTGGAAGAGGTGTGCGCGGACAAGGAGATCCTGCTGTTCGCGGTGCCGTCGGTGTTCGTGCGCTCCACCGCCGCTAAGGCCCGGCCCTTTGTGCCGGACGGTCAGATCATTGTGGACGTTGCCAAGGGCATTGAAAAGGATACCCTGTTCACCATGACGGAGATCCTGGCCGATGAGCTGGGCAAAGAGGGCGGCCCCAAGGGGGTGCGTCTGGTGGCCCTGAGCGGCCCCACCCACGCTGAGGAGGTGGCGATCGACCTGCCCACCACCATCGTTTCGGCCAGCAAGGATATGGAAGCGGCCAGATTCGTGCAGACGGTGTTCACCAACAACGTCATGCGTGTGTACACCAATGAGGACATCAAGGGCGTGGAACTCAGCGGTGCCATGAAGAATGTCATTGCGCTGGGCGTGGGCATCTCCACCGGCCTGGGCTATGGCGACAACGCCCGTGCCGCCCTTATCACCCGCGGCATTGCCGAGCTTGCCCGGCTGGGCGTGGCCATGGGCTGCAATGTCCACACCTTTGCCGGTCTGGCCGGCATCGGTGACCTGATCGTGACCGCCACCAGTATGCACAGCCGCAACAACCGGGCCGGCATCCTCATCGGCAAGGGTGAGACCCCGGAGCAGGCCGTGAAGGAGGTGGGCATGGTGGTCGAGGGCATGAACGCCCTGCCCGCCGCGCTGGAACTTGCCGCCAAGTATCAGGTGGAAATGCCCATCGTTCAGACTGTGAACGCTGTTGTGAACAAGGGCATGAGCGCCGCCGAGGCGGTGCGTTCCCTGATGGACCGTGACCCTAAGAACGAGCTGCCCCAGAGTTACGAAAAATAATATTTTTTCATCGAGAGGGACGACCCTCTCCGTCATTGCTTCGCAATGCCACCTCTCCCGAGGGGAGAGGTTTGGTGCTGTACTTTACGGCATCAAAAAAGCTCCCCCTTTCGGGGGAGCTGGCAAAGCCGCAGGCTTTGACTGAGAGGATTGTTCCTCTTTTATTTTACTGCTGGGCCTCGATGGCCTTGACGATCTTGTCGGCGATGTACTTGTGGCCGGAGACGGTGGGATGGCCATCCAGCTCAGTCTGAGCAAAGGGGATGGAAACGTAGGTGGCACCGTAAACATCGGCCAGCTGCTTTTCGTAGTTGTTCAGCTTGCTGAAATATTCGCTCCAGCTGGGCAGCAGGGGCACGGGGTTGGTGGCACCGATGATCAGGATCTGGGCATCAGGGTTCAGCTCCTTGACAGTCGCCACGATCTGGCGCAGGTTGCTGCTGCTTTCGGGATAAGCGTTCTCGCAGATTTTGTTCATGCCGGAGAAGAACAGGTTCCAGACGGCATCTTTCTCGCTGCGGGTCAGGCTGAGCTTTTTCAGGCTCTCGTTCAGTGCAGCCTCAGTGTCCTGGTCACGGTCGCGCAGGTTGCCGCTGAGCACGATGGAAGCCAGGTCCTCACTTTTCCAGTTAGTGGCCTCACCAAAAGAGACCACGGTGGGCACAAAAGCATCATTGGAGCCCAGCTGGATGGAGATGACATCGGCACTTTTGATGTAATCTACAAACTCGGGGTAATTGTACTGGCAGCCGGAGAGGGTGTTCATCTCAGCCATGGTGCCGGTCTTGACCAGCTCCACCATATCCTTGCTCATCACGCCGGGCAGGCCCAGATTGATGGCATGATCCCGGTCGAGGTTCAGGCTTTTGCCCACCTGACCCACATAGCAGGCCTCGGGGTAACCCTTGAAGTTGAAGGAAACGTCCACGCCCATCAAGTTATGTGCATATTGAACGGTAGTCAGGCCGATGCCGGCGCAGATGCTGTCGCCCAGGGCAACATAGGTGATGGAGTTGGGCTCATTCTCTTCTTCGGTGCTGCTGGAGGTGAAGAAACAGTTCTCCTCCTCTGCAGCGGTCTGTTCAGTGGTCAGAGCGGGGTCTGCGCTCTCTTCCGGGGCGGCTGCAAAGGCCGGAACGCTCAGGACAGAGAACAGCATGGCGGCCGAAAGGGCCAGGCCAATCAGTTTCTTTTTCATGGTGTCGTCACGAATCCTTTCCAATGTGTATTATTCTGCTTAATAATCGCGGGGAGTGATCTCTTCTTCCAGCTTGCGATAATCAAATTTAGCGGCCAGTGTCAGGGGCATTTCGGGGATGATCTTGTACCCCACGGGCTGGACATATTCGGGCAGCTCCTCAATGCAGAGCTGGCGCAGTTCCTTGATGATCTGCTTGCGCTTGGCGGCGGGAACCGCAGGGTCAAGCACCAGATAGACAAAAGGCAGGCGGCCCTGCACATGCTCCTTGTCGGCGCAGCCCACCACAGAGCACTGATGCACGGCGGGATGCTGGCTGACCACATTTTCGATCATGGAGGGGAACACCTTGAAGCCATCGTGACGGATGATGAGCCGCTTGATCCGGCTGTCCAGATAGACAAAGCCGTCCTCGTCCAGATAGCCGATGTCACCGGTATGCACCCAGACCCGGCCATCTGCATGGGTGCGCAGGATGGCGGCGGTCTCGGCAGGCTTGTTGTAGTAACCCTTCATAACGCCGGGGCCGGAGATGCACAGCTCACCCCGCTGGCCGATGGGCAGCTCCGTGTCGGTGCCCGGCTCAAAGGCGGACACCAGCGTGTTGACCAGTGGCAGGCCCACGCTGCCGGGCTTGTTGTTCCGACCAGCAGCAGCGGTGGCAGCAGAGGATGCCTCGGTCATGCCGTAGCCCTTGGCGATGGGGAATTCCACGTTGTGAGCGGCCAGGAAGTCGTTGACCGTCTGTTCGGCACCCCGGGCAATGGCATCGCCGCCCGCGGCATAGTTGCGGATGAAGGAGAGATCCTTGTTCTGCAGCTTGGGGTCAACAGCCAGCTGCTGGTAGTGGGAGGGCACGCCGAACATGTGTTCGGGCTTGTACTTCCAGATCAGGCTGCCCAGCTTATTGGAGTCGAGGTTGGGGATGATGACCACCTTGATGCCCAGCGTCAGCGGCAGATGTACACCGCAGGCAAAGCCGTAGGCAATGAAGGGGGGCATGATGTTCAGCAGGGACTGGCCCTTGGAGAACAGCGTGTCGCAGGCGGAGAACTGCATGGCAATGCCGTTGAAGTTGTTATCGGTCAGCATCACGCCCTTGGGGGAGCCAGTGGTGCCGCCGGTGTGCACCACCACGCAGGCGTGCTCCGGGTCATAGGGTTCTGCGGCAATGCTCTCGTCCTTCCCGGCAGCAAGGAACTGCTTCCAGTGGACGACGTTGGAGTGGTACTTGTTCTTGTCGAGATTCTTGATTTTGTAACCCAGCGCCAGAGGCAGCGGCAGGGAATCGGCCGGGGAGAGCACCACCACATGCTCCACATGGGTGCGCTTGGCAGCCTGATGGCAGCGCTCATACACCACATTCAGGCAGATCAGCAGGTGGGAATCCACCTCTTCAATGTACTCACGGATGCCCTCCACACTGTAACGGGGATCCACCAGGTTCAGAGTCGCGCCGATCATGTCAGCGGCATAGAACGCAAAGATGATCTCCGGGGTCATCACGCTGACCACCGTGGCGATATCGCCCTTTTTCAGGCCCGCGGCCCGCAGGGCGGCAGCTGTCTTTTTGACGTTGACGATAAAATCAGCGTAGGTGAACTTGCGGCCATAGTATTCCAGTGCGGTCTCGCCCAGCCGGTTCTTGTTCTGCCGGCAGACGAGCTCAAACGCCGTGCAGGCGGGCATGGTCTGGTCAATGTACTTCTGATCGTAGAATTTCAGCCAGGGACGTGCTTGGGAAGCATAGATCGGGGTGTTGGATGTTGTCATAAATTGTCCTTTGTCCTTTGAGCAGTCACTGCACCCGCAGTCGGGGCAGCCAGATTCAACAGGGTCTTAAATTTCGTCCGTTTGTTAAAAACAACACAATACGTACAAGAGCTATTGTAGTAGAGCAGGGTGGAAATGTCAAGAAACAAAGGGCGAACTTTGCCAAAAAACGCAAGAGAAAGTTTACATTTCAGCCAGCCAGTCTTTGGCCTCCTGCTCGCTGCAGAGCACCCAGTGGCTGGGGGGCAGCTCCCGCCACTGGGGGGCCTCCTGCGTGTAATCGTGCATGGCGGGGTCGTAGACCAGCAGCTTTTTCTTCCGCTCCAGCCTGGGGTTGGGCATGGGGATGGCGGAGAGCAGGCTGCGGGTGTAGGGGTGGATGGCATGGGTCACCAGCTCCTCCGCATCGGCCAGCTCCACGATATCGCCCTTGTGGATGACGGCGATGCGGTCCGAAATGTACCGCATGACCGAGAGGTCGTGGGCGATGAACAGGTAGGTGATGCCGCGCTCCTTCTGCAGATGGCGCAGCAGGTTGAGCACCTGGGCGCGGATGGACATATCCAGAGCGGAGATGGGCTCGTCGGCAATGATGAACTCAGGTTCCACGATCAGGGCGCGGGCAATGCCGATGCGCTGGCGCTGGCCGCCGGAGAACTCATGCGGGAAACGGGAGGCGAATTCAGGCAGCAGGCCCACATCCAGCAGTGCCTGCCGGACTTTTTCCTCCCGCTGGGCGGCGGTCAGGTCGGGCCGGATATTCTGCAGGCCCTCGCCCACGATGTAGCTGACCTTGGCACGCTCGTTCAAGGAGGACTGCGGGTCCTGGAAGATCATCTGGATCTCCTTGATGACCTGCTGGTCCAGCTGGCGGGAGATCTTGCCGTTGATCTTCTGACCCTTGTACAGGACCTCGCCGCCCGAGGTGGGCAGGATGCGCATGATGGCGCGGCCGATGGTGGTCTTGCCGGAGCCGGATTCGCCCACCAGACCAAAGGTCTCACCCTTGTAAATTTCAAAGTTGGCACGGTTCACGGCCTTGAAGGCCTTGCGGCCGGAGCCGTAGGTTACCTCGAGGTCCTTGACCTCAAGCAGGACCTGCCGGGGCGAAGCCTCTCCATCTTGCTGGCGCAAGACCGTTTTTTCGCTCGAACACTCCACTGGGGTGTTCACTGCTTCGCAAACGCGAATGTCACGATTTTCAGGCATCCTGCATCCCCTCCTCTTTCAACAGTTTGACGGCGGCAGGCGGTTCCACCTTGGGGGCCCGGGGGTCCAGCAGCCAGGTCTTGGCCTTGTGGGTGGGGCTGACCGCAAAGTAGGGCGGGCGCTTGACAAAGTCGATCTTCAGCGCCTGGGGGTTGCGGGGGGCAAAGGCATCGCCGTGGATCTCGGTGAACAGATTCGGGGGTGTACCCTGAATGTTGAACAGATCCTCGCCCTTGATGCCCATCTGGGGCATACTGGACAGCAGCGCCCAGGTGTAGGGGTGGCGGGGGTCGTAGTAGATCTCATCGGAGGTGCCGATTTCCACGATGTCACCTGCGTACATGACGGCCACCCGGTCGGCGATGTTGGCCACCACGCCCAGATCGTGGGTGATGAGGACGATGGTCAGGTTGTACTTGACCTGCATCTCCTTGAGCAGCTGCAGGATCTGGGCCTGAATGGTCACATCCAGTGCGGTGGTGGGCTCGTCGCAGATCAGGATCTGCGGGTTGCAGGCCACCGCAATGGCAATGACGACGCGCTGGCGCATACCGCCCGAAAACTCGTGGGGATACTGCGCAAAGCGCACCTCGGGGTCGGCAATGCCCACATCCCGCAGGTATTCAAGGGTCATTTCCCGGGCGGCCTTGCCCTTGAGATGCTGGTGCAGCTCCACGGCTTCCATGATCTGGTCGCCGATGGTCTTCAGGGGATTCAGGCTGGTCATGGGGTCCTGCATGATCATGGCGATCTCATGGCCCCGGACCTTCAGCCAGTCCTTCTCCTTTTTCAGGTCGGAAAGGCGGATGGGCTTGCCGTCATCGGCACCGTAATAATCAATGGTGCCCGAGGTGATGGAGCCGTTGGCATCCAGCAGGCCCATGAAGCTCTTGGTGAACACGCTCTTGCCGGAGCCGGATTCGCCCACGATGGCAAGGACTTCGCCGTGGTAGATGTCCAGGTCGATGCCGCGGATGGCATGCAGCACCTTGCCGCGCAGGTTGAATTTGATGTTGAGGTCCTTTACAGAAAGGATGAGCTGATTTTTTTCCATCTTCTGTCCCTCCTTACTGCAGGTGGTTCTTCGGGTCGGCAGCGTCCGAGAAGGCGTTGCCGATGAGGTAGAACGCAATGGTGACAAAGCTCAGGATGATGGTGGGGTAGAGCAGCTGGTACCGCAGGCCCGCCTGCATCATCACCTTGCGGCCGTCGTTGATCAGGTTGCCCAGAGAGGGCGTTTCCACAGAAAGGCCCAGGCCGATATAGGTGATGAACACCTCGCTGCCGATGGCGGCGGGGATGGTCAGGGCCATGCGCAGCATGATGACCGATACCAGATAGGGCAGCAGGTTGCGCAGCACGATGCGGCGGATGGGGGTGCCGATGCAGCGGGAAGCCACGTTGTAATCACGGTCGCGGATGATCAGGATCTGGTTGCGGATAAAGCGCGCCATGGCGATCCAGCCCGTGATGGACATGCCCAGGATCAGGGTCTGGATGCTGGGAGACGCGACATAGGAGATCAGGATCAGGATGATGGTGGAGGGGATGTTATCACAGATGTTGTACAGCTCGGTGAAGAAGAAATCGAGCTGGCGGACATAGCCCCAGAGCACACCTACTGTGATGCCCACCACGGCCTCGATGAGGGCCACGAAGAAGGCGATGGTCAGACTGGTGCGTGCACCGGCCCAGATGCGGGCCCACAGGTCCTGGCCGATGGCGTTGGAACCCCAGATAAAGCCCTCTTCCCCGGGGGCGATATTGCGGAACTGGATGCCGGTGGTAGAGTCTACCTGGCAGAGATTGGGATCTGCTTGACCGGGCAGATAGGGCTGCAAAAAGGCAAAGCCAACCACGAACACCAGTGCAATGAGCAGGGCCACGGCGATCTTATTCTTGAAGAAAGCACGGAAGGTGCTGCCCCAATAGCTGTAATTGGAGTAGGAGGTGGCCTCGGCACGCTCCTCGCTGAACCCGGCGGGGGTGAACAGCTCGTCCTCGGGCAGGTCGGCCCAAGCGGCGGGGCCGTCCTTCTGCAGCCTGTTCAGGTCGTTTTCCAGAACAGCTGCCTTGTGATCTTTCATGTGGAACAGCATTATCGGCCACCTTCTTTCTTGCCAAAGCTGATGCGGGGATCGATGAGCACCATGAGCAGATCACCCAGGATCAGGCCGATGATGCCCACGCAGGCGTACAGCAGCACGATGCCCTGCACCATGGTGTTGTCGTGGCGCTGGACGCAGGTGACCAGCAGGCCGCCCATGCCGGGGATGGAATACAGGCTCTCGATGTAGATGGAGCCGACCACAGTGTTCAGGAAGGCAGAGGGAATATACTGCACCAGCGGCACCATGGCGTTGCGGAAGATGTGGCGCAGGGCGATGTTGCTTTCGCTCACGCCCTTGGCCAGCGCCAGCCGGACGTAATCCTTGTTGCTCTCGTCCACCATGTAGCGGCGCAGCCACATGGCGTAGAATGCCACGTTGCCCAGGCTCATGGAGCAGACCGGCAGCACCCAGTACCGCCAGTCGGAGGCATCAAACAGCAGGCCCACGCCCAGGGCGGTGGTGCCGTACATCTGAATATAGAGGTAATACACGGCGGCAGGCACAGCCTGAATGAGCACGATGATGGCGGTGCCGATCTTATCCGGCCAGCGGTTCTTGAACCGGCCCATCAGCAGGCCCATGGGAATGCCGATGACCAGGCTCAGCAGCATGGCAAACACGCCCATCTGGATGGAGATGGGCAGCTTCTTGGCCAGGATGCCGGTGACCGAGGCATTTACCTTATAAATATGGCTCACGCCCAGGTCGCCGTGGAGGGCATTCCACCAGAAGCGGCCGATCTGCACCGGCAGCGGGTCCAGCAGGCCCATGGACTGAAGGCCCGCCTGGATCTGGGCCTCGGTCATTTTTTCGTAGTTTGCAAAGTAGCCTTCCACCGGCATCAGCCGCAGCAGGCAGAACACGAGCGTTACAATGACGAACAGCGTCAGGATGGAACGCCCGATGCGTTTTGCCAGATATTTCAGCATATCTGTGCGCACCCCTCTTTCGTTTGTGGTTCCTCCGCGGACAGTGGACCTGAACAGCGGATAGGAATAGAATACATCAAAATTGCACTTTTGGAAAGTGATTTGCTCGGATTTTGAAAAATGTTTTTGTAAAAGCAGGGTAAAGTGAACGTTTTTCTTACAAAAACAACCCTCTCCGCCGGGTTGACGGAGAGGGATAAAAGTATTTATAAACCTCTGCGCTTCAAAATCTCATCCAGAATGGCATCGGCCACATCGGCCTTGCTCATCAGGGGCAGCTCCCGGGTGCCGTCGGGGGTGATGAAGGTGACCACGTTGGTGTCCACCCCAAAACCGGCTCCGGCGACCTTCAGGTTGTTGGCCACCACCATGTCCAGATTCTTCCGGGTCAGTTTGGCCGTGGAGTTTTCCACCATATCCCGGGTCTCCATGGAAAAACCGCAGAGGAACTGGTGGGTCTTTTTCGGGCCGATGGTGCCCAGAATGTCGGCGGTGCGCTCCACAGGGATGGAGAGGTCGCCGTCCTTTTTCTTGATCTTGTCGCTTGCCACCGTCACGGGGCGGTAGTCGGCCACGGCGGCAGCCATCACCAGCACGTCCATCTCCTCAAAGCGGCTGGTCACGGCATCGTACATATCCTGCGCCGTGGTAATGGGAACATCGGTGGTGAAGCGGACCGGCGGCAGGTCGGTGTGGCCGTGGATGAGGGTGACCTCCGCTCCCCGCATGGCGGCGGCCCGGGCGATGGCATAGCCCATCTTGCCGGTGGAATGGTTGGTCAGGTAGCGCACGGGGTCCAGCGGCTCCTGCGTGGGCCCGGCGGTCACAGCGATGCGGACACCGGCCAGATCCTTGGGCCGGGCGATGGTGTGCAGGATGTACTCGATGAGCACATCCTCCTTGGGCAGGCGGCCGCTGCCCACGTCCTTGCAGGCCAGCACCCCGCTCTCAGAGGGGATGACTGTGAAGCCGTAGTGCTCCAGCGTTCTGAGATTGTCCTGCGTGATGGGGTTTTCCAGCATCCCGGTGTTCATGGCCGGGCTGACCAACTTGGGGCACCTGGCCGCAAGCACCACGGTGGTGAGCATATCATCGGCAATGCCGTGGGCCATTTTGGCAATGACGTTGGCCGTGGCCGGTGCCACCAGAACGACATCCGCCTTTTTGGCCAGCGAGATGTGGGTGACCTCGAACTTGAAATCGCGGTCGAAGGTGTCCACCATGCATTTGTGGCCGGTCAGCGTTTCAAAGACGAGAGGGGTGATGAAATGGGTGGCGTTCTCGGTCATAATGACCTCCACGTCCGCCCCCAGCTTTTTGAGTGCGCTGGCCACATTTGCCATTTTATAGGCGGCAATGCCGCCGGTAACGCCCAAAAGGACGCATTTGCCCTGCAGATCCATCCAAAAAACCTCCTGTTTTGCGGGTTTGCCTCTTTAGTATAATCCAAAATCACCGCCAGCACAACAAAATCTTTCGGTTGGGTCTTGTATCCAGCGCAAAAATGCGGTAAAATAGCTTGACTTAGAATAAAACCTCTCCGTCAAGGTCTGCGTCTTTGCCGCCTCTCCTGCCGGGAGAGGCAAGCCACCCGGCTCCTCTGGCAGGGGAGCCGGAGCAAAGCGCCTGAGAGGTTTTGCAGGAAAGGTAAAATATGATCTTAGCCATTGATATAGGCAACACCACCGTCGCCCTGGGCGGCATCAAGGACGGACGTGTATGCTTTGTGGCCCACATGGATACGGTGCGCACCCGTACCGCCGCGGAATACCGCATTGAAATGGAAAAGGTGTTTGCCCACCGCCGCCACCCGGAAAAGCCCATCCGGTTCGAGGGCGCGGTGCTGACCAGCGTAGTGCCCCAGATCACCGGGGCACTGGCTGAGTGCGCCCGCTATTACACCGGAAAAAAGCCGGTCGTCGTTTCGCCGGAGATCCGCACAGGCCTGACCATGGGGGTGCCTGACCCCCATGCCGTGGGCAAGGACCGGCTGGTGGATGCCGCTTACGCTGCGGCGAACTTCCCGCTGCCGGTCATCACCGTGGATCTGGGCACTGCCACTACATTTAATGTTGTGGATGAGAACCGGGTATTCCGGGGCGGTGTGATCTGCCCGGGGCTTTCCACCGGCCTGCGGGCTCTGGGGGAGCGCTGTGCCCAGCTGCCGCAGGTGCGGCTGAGCTCCCCCAAAGCAGCCATTGGTGTGAACACTGAGAGCTGTATGCTTTCGGGCTCTGTGCTGGGCACGGCAGTCCTGCTGGACGGCATCACCCAGCGCATTGAGGAAGAGCTGGGCCGCCCGGCCACCCTGGTGGTCACGGGCGGGCTGGCAAAGTATGTCACGCCGCTCTGCCGCCATCCGCTGACCTACGACCCGGAGCTGCTGCTGAAGGGGCTGGCACTGCTGTACCAGATGAACGCCCCTCAGCCGCACTATGCCGCCGGGGGCAGGCGGCGGAACCAGAACAACAATTTCCGCCGGGGCCGCCGTCCCCGCTCCCAGCGCCGGGAACGCCGCGAGGAGAAGAACAAAAACGGCTGACGACGAAACAGGATGGAGAGAACGATGAAACTAGGGATCCTGGGCACGGGGATGATCGTGCGGGAGTTTCTGCCCTGGCTGGCAGGGCCGGACTGCCCCTTTACGGTGCAGGCGCTCTGCAGCACCCAGCGCAGTGCACCGGTGGCCGACGAGATGTGCGAACAGTACGGCATTCCCCAGCACACCACGAACTATTTTGAATTATTGCAGTGGGTGGATGTGATCTATCTGGCCGTGCCCAACCTGCAGCATTACCGCTATGCCAAGGTGGCGCTGGAAGCGGGCAAGCATGTCATTGTGGAAAAGCCCATGGCCCCCACGGCGGCCCAGACCGAAGAGCTGGCGGCGTTGGCCCGCCGCAAAAAGGTGTTCCTGTTTGAGGCCATGACCACCCAGTACCTCGAAAACTACAACAAGATCCGGGAGCTGCTGCCCCGCATTGGCAGGGTGAAGCTGGTGCAGTGCAATTTCAGCCAGTATTCCAGCCGCTACGATGCCTTCTGTGCCGGGGAAACGCCGGTCTCCTTTGACCCGGAGTGTGCGGGCGGTGCCCTGATGGATCTGAATGTCTACAACATCAGCTATATCGTGGGCCTGTTCGGTGAGCCGAACCAGGTGCACTACCTGGCCAACATGGAGCGCGGCATCGACACCAGCGGTATCCTGACCATGGAGTACAATAGCTTCAAGGCAGTCAGCATGGCCGCCAAGGACTGTGGTGCGCCTGCCCGATATGTCATCCAGGGCACAAAGGGCTATATCCTGCAGAAATCCACGGCCAACTGGTGCGGCGGCGTGACCTTCCACCCCAATCAGGGCAAGGAAGAGCACTTCAACCTGAACGGCGGCAGGCCCCGGCAGGCGGCGGAGTTCCACGCCTTTGCCAAGGCCATCGAGGGCGGTGACCAGGAGCTGTGCAGCCGGATGCTGGATACCTCCGTGGCCGTCAGCCGTGTGCTGACCGTGGCCCGGCGGAGCGCCGACATCAAATTTCCCTGTGATAAATAAGGTGGGCTTGCCCGCTTATTTATAGATTCCCTGACAGAAAAAACCAGATTTGCGCCGTATCCGACGTATAGGGCGGAACGGCAGCAGGAGGAAAACTGAATTATGAAAAACAACGATCTTCGCACTCTCACCCGACTGGCACTGCTGGTCGCCATCGAGCTTGTAATGAAGGCCATCGGCCTGGGCAGTGTGCCCATGGGCCCGCTTTACATGAGCTTCCTGACCCTGCCCATTGCGGTGGGTGCCATCACCATGGGCCCCGTGGCCGGTGCTGTGCTGGGCGGCGTGTTCGGCGCGGTGAGCTTCTATGATGCCATTACCGGCGCTTCCGCCATGACCGGCGCTCTGTTCCAGGTCAGCCCTGTCAACACCTTTATCCTCTGCGTGGGCATGCGTGTGCTGATGGGCGTGTGTGTGGGCCTGATCTTCAACGGCCTGAGTAAGCTGGACAAGAGCCGCACCTGGAGCTATATCGTCAGCGCCATGTGCGCTCCGGCCCTGAACACCTTGTTCTTCATGGGCTATATCGTGCTGGCGTTCTACAACTGCGACTATGTCCAGAACCTGGTGTCCGTTAAGGGCGCTGCCAACCCCCTGATGTTCGTTGTGCTGCTGGTTGGTGTCCAGGGCGTGGCTGAGTTCCTCGTCTCCGGCATCCTGGGCGGCATCGTGGCCCGCGCCGTGCACAAGTTCCTGAAGTAAGAGCCCGCGTTCCGCGTCAGGGAAGAGCGTATGGGTTTGTAACATTGTAAAACAAAAGACCAGAACTGAACTGCCACTTGGCAGAACAGCTCTGGTCTTTTCTGTGCGGTGAAAAATAGAAACGCAGCCTTTACAGAGGCAGCTTGCCGCCGACCTTGTTGACGACATAGTAGGCGGCCTCTTCCTCAGGCTTGACGTAGATCTTGCAGGACTGCACGCCCACCTTGTGGGTCAGGCGGTAATCGGCCTTGGCGCGGTCCACAAGATCGGTGATGTTATACTGCTTGCCGGCAAATTCAACGTAGATCTCAGGGGAAAGCGGGGGACGGCCCTTGTGGGCGGTCTTTTCCGTTTTGGGGGCTTTCTCCGTTTTGACAGCGGACTTTGCGGTCTTGCGTGCGGGCTTTGCCTCGGCTGCGGGAGCTTCTGCAGCGGCAGGAACGACAGGCTTTTTCACTGACATGGATTCTACCTTCTTTCTCATATCGTTTTGCGTGTGGGAATAATACCGGAATGCACCAGTAGAAAAACTTTGCATCAAACAGCAGCATATAACTATATAATAGTTTTTTGCGGCGCATTTGTAAAGAGGTTTTGTGAAAAAAGGTTCGTTTTCAGGCAGGAAATGCTTTTTTGTTTCTGGAAAAGTTACTGGACGCACAGTCCCTCGGCCCGTGTGACGATGGACAGCAGCAGTTCGGTGTCCCAGTCCTCTGCCAGCACAAATAGATCATCGCAGATCTCCTTCTGGATTTGTGCCGTCGTTTTTTGTCCGGCAAGGACGCAGACCGCAGAAAGCAGCCGAACTTTCAGGGCGCAAATTTCTGCGGGTGCGCCCCACAAACGGGCAAGATCATAATTGCTGGTGTTTCCGCAGGGCATGGCACAGGCAGCGCAGTTGGGAGCCACCCGGTGCTTCTCGGCTTCAACGATGTCAGTCATCCGGAGCAGCGCGCTCTCGGCGGCCTCGGGGTCAGCCGCCAGCCGCAGACCGGCAGCCAGTATGCGGTCAGTGTCCTCCGTTTTGGGTTCATTGACCGTGGAGCGCGCCAGCCCCACCAGCGCGCCCAGCAGAGTGTCCCGCTGACGCTGTGCAGCGGTAACGGGAGCAGAAAACGTGTGATTCATAGGAACCTCCAGGCTCTTTTTTGCTGTAAGGATACCACGGAATCCCCGGAAAGGGAAGGCGAAAAATTCTTTTTTCTGCAAAAGGGAATAGCGTCTTGATTTTGGACGGAAAATCCGCTATAATAATACCGTTCTACATACGCCGGTGTGTCGGAATGGCAGACGAGGGGGACTCAAAATCCCTTGTGCTAATAACACGTGTGGGTTCGACCCCCACCACCGGCATTGAAAAGCAGCTTAGAATCGTAAGATTTTAGGCTGCTTTTCTTTTTTATCCCCCGCATCCGGCTCATTTTCACACTTTTGTCTCCTCCGGGAAGATCCTGACGATGGCATTGGCAGAAGATACCTTACTGGAGAAATCCAGATGTGTATAAATGTTGCTTGTTGTGCTGATGTCACTGTGACCCAGCCACTCCTGGATTTCCTTCAGGCTCACGCCATTGGCATAGAGCAGACTGGCACAACTATGGCGCAGGTCGTGGAAACGGATTTTTCTTCGTCAATATGGATGATCTTCCGAATCATATCTATACTCTCCTGTTG
>ERZ780167.1931-NODE-1931-length-17100-cov-5.414139_pt1 | contig 17100 bp, 17 predicted proteins | sample MGYA00510982_ERZ780167 | MGnify/ENA primary metagenome ERZ780167 (study PRJEB29588, sample SAMEA2146107) | human gut metagenome | biome: human gut; feature: human-associated habitat; material: faeces | place: Denmark | collected 2008/2010 ... | reverse complement strand
ATGATTATACTTTCTTAATATCGTGCATACGGACTCCATTGTATTTTCTTCAAAGAATTTAGAATCACCATATACTTCCATTGACATTTCCCGAACATACAAATTCTTCTCATTATTGTCTATAAAAGCAACAGCTTTCAAAATATTATCTAGCTCATCCAAGTTATTAGGAATCTGTCTTTTTATAAACATTTCATTTAATTCTTCACATTCCATTTGGCAAATTTTCGATGCATGCTGGTAGGATTCAATCAATGCCTTTACTTTTTGAATCTTACTATCTTTCGATTCATATTGATAGTGTATCATCAAATAATGTTCGATTTCCTCAATATACCGATCTACCAAATATATACTTTTAAGTTCTGTCCCGAAATTTTCTCTTTCTGTTTCAACATAACCCTTTTTTTCCAGTTTTTCGACAACATGATTGATTGCAGATATCCTTTCAAAATCACCATCATTTGCATGGTATTTGCTATATAATTTTTCTGGCTTTACTTTTGTTCTTCTGTGTGTAAGGTTTTCACCTGTATCCTTTTTACTTTTTCTATATCCATCTACAAGGTAAACTAACAACTTTTCTTCATAATTCATACCGAAACTCCTTCATGTATTTCAACAATTCCAATTTCCATAAGATCCGGTTTTGTCCTTAAAACAGGAAGAATCACCTGACATTCATTTCCAATCAGTTCTGTTTTATCTGGAGCACAGAAAATCATCTGTAGTTTCTGACTTTTCATAAATTTCAACATTGTTCTTACATTGGTAGGATCCATTTTTGCAAATGGTTCATCAATAAATACTAACCGTGTAGAATTTGTTTTATCATTATAAATCATAAGCAATGCAGACAACAGAATCAACATATATGGAATCTGAACTTCTGCGCCTGAATTATAACCTGATTGTTTAGACAATTTTGCTTTATTTAATACATCATCGTTAGACACCAGGATTTCATAATTCATATAATTTCTATAATCTGCAAAACGTTCAATCTGTTCTTTGTCATTACTTGAAACAATTTTGCTAATGATCCTTTTTATCTCCTTTTCCAGTTCTTCTCCTCTGTCATTAGAATACATTGTCATACTTTCAAAGGTCATCTGCCCATCTGTAGTTCCAAGTTCCTCTCTTTCTTTGAGATACTTCGCATATTCAAGAACTTTCTCATAATCCGATCCATCCTTGATATAATTCACATCAAACGAATAAACAGATTTAAAATCAAGCATCTTTAATTCTGCATTAATATGTTTCAGATCATCACGCGCAGCTTCGCATGATTTTAATACAGTAAGTACAAATTCATTTTTAAATATAGACTCGTATTTTTGAGTTTGACTTTTTAGTTTTTCCTGAATTTCCTGTCTATCATCCATCCATATCCTATCTTTTCTGCTACGATATTGTGCCTGAGAGCCTTCTTCAACAGCTATTTGATTTTCCACAGTTCTCGCTGCATTATATGTATACTGCGCTCCCTTCAGGTCATCTGTTGCCTTACGCAATGCCCGTTCCGACCGTTCTCTATCCTTGAGGATTCCGCCATTTCCAGCCTTTCCTGCTTCAAGAAATTGTTCATAATCGTCAATTGCTTTCACATATATTGTATAATTTTCTAATTCATATTTTTGCAGACTTTTCTCTGCCTCTTGAGCATTTTTCTTTGCTCCGTCATAATCATTTTTACTTATTCTATAAACAGTCTGCTGGCTTGCTTTATCATCCCTTATCTGATTCATTTCACGCTGTATTGCTTCAAGCTCCTGTTCAAGATCCGATACATGCTGTGATAATTGTAAATATTCCATATTATTGCTCTGCGCATCTTTTAATGCCTTCAATTCAGATTCTTTTTTACTATATTCTGTTAATATTTCGTTAAATTCTCTGCAAGCATCATAATTACAGTGTTTCAAAAGCGGTAATTTTGTATCAAGATATGATTTCTTATTTTTTCCCTTCATCAGTCTATCCTGGCAGTCGTCATTTTCTTTCTTTAATTCAATTAGTTTTTTCTCTGCCCGTTTTTTGTTCAACTCAATAGTTTCCCGACCAAGATAATAATATCTGATACTATCGAATCTTATAAAATAACTGTCCATTGCAACAGATACTCTGCCCTCTTTCGACATCGCATTCTCAAAATCACGTACATTACTTATATCAACCGCGTGAAATCTTCCCAACTGATAATCAAAATATTTTTTTGCAACAGTATTTTTTATCTTTACAAAATGCGTAACAGAATCTTCAACAGGCTGAACTTCTTTCTTCATCAAAAGCTTTGTATTGAATAAGTGTGCAAATTTGTTTTTTGAAGCATTTAGGATATCATCTGCCAGATCATAATATTCCGGTTCTACAAGAATCGTGTATCTTCTACGTCCCAGATAACCTTCTATAACATCTCTCCATGCTTCATCCGTAAGTCCAATAACATATTCACAAGCGAATCGAGCCTCTGATAAAATACCTCTTTTCTTAAACTCTTTATTTATTTCGTCCTTTAATGCTACATAATCCGGGATTTCAGAAAACGTTGTTTTCTTTGTATTACATTCATCTATGATCTTTTGGTACTTCATTTGGACTTTTTCATTCTCTTTTATACTATCATTTATTCTGGTAATCGTACCTATGGTCAGATCTCTATAATCCTTTACGAAACTGATAAAATCATCAACGCATTTTTCTTTTTGAACTTTACTGTAAGAATCTAATGATAAAGAGGACAGTATTTCCCTATTTTCTGGCTCTTTTCCTTCCATATGCATCCAATTCATCAGTTCACTTATCCTGTTCTCCAATTCCAGAAGCTTCTTCTTTTCTGTCATCAAAATATCTTTTCGTTTCTCTGTCTCCGACAATACATTTTCTGCTTCTCTTATTGCTTTGGCACAGTCCATCTGGTTAAGATTGTAACTTGCCTCTTCCAATACCGAACGAGTTTTTTTCTCCTTATCCTCTACAATCTTAAGATTTCTGTCATCCTCCTCTATCTGTTTCGAAGCGAGGATCATCTGATTCTCTGCTTTTTCTATATTTTTCTTATCCCTCCGATATCTTTTATATGCAATTTTTATATCATCAGTTAAAATAACATTCTGTTTTCGCTCTACTTCTTCAAACAATCTGAGAATATTTTCCAGTTCCGAGATTTCTGAATCAATTGTCATAATGGTTTCCGTAAGCTTATCAATGTTACTTTTTGTTTCTACCAGTTTTGTAAAATCGACTTTCTTTTCTTCCAATACACTTTCACGAATAAACTGATCAATTTTTGCATTTGGATCATAGGACATAATACTTCTAAGTTTTCTGCGGAAGGCAGCAAGTTGACCTTCGTTTAGACGAAGCCCTGTACGTTGCATAAATTTTGCGAGCCCCTCTGTTGCTGAGAACATCTTAAGTCCGTATTTCTTCTGTAGCTCACCTGCACTATAAACAAAACATCCGTTCCTTTTTCATAAGTGTGTTCTATTTCATTCAGATGCTTTTCCTCTATCACGTAACGTTGTGTTATAATTCCATTTCCTGAATTCGTCTCAATTACAGTTCCGAGAATAAAATACTTATCAAGTTCCTTCTCATGCATTTCCAGAACAATATGGGTATAGACATTAGGCATCTTATCCGCTGGTCTCATATAAGAATTCGCTGTTGCATCCAATAAGCCTCTCGTATAAGATGGAATTGTTCTACTCCCCTTATTTTCTGTCGACTTATTAAATACTGTATCTCCATATAATGCGTATTTAATTGCGTCCAATAACACTGATTTTCCATTTCCGTTCTTTCCCGCAATTAAAGTAAACGCACCTATAGGAACCGTCATACTACTAAAACCATACCAATTAACCAATCTGATCTTTGAAAGTTCAATCATTCGTCTGCCTCCCATTCCCCATCATCTTCTACATCTGTATTTTCATCCTCGCGTTTTTTCATATATTCTTCTGTCACAGTTTTAAACTGTGTCAAATCCCATCCGAACTGAAGTGATGGATACAACGTAATAATTGCATCCTCAGAATTATCTTTAGGGTCATAGTCGATCAGACTGTATTTCTTAAACAAATTTAATGCTGTAGTGAGATTTTTCTTATCTGCATCAACTTCATATGCTTTCAATTTGTCAATAAGGTCACCTTTTAATACTACATTTTGATCATTATATCCAAGATTTTCCAAGTAAATTTCCCAAAGGACTAATAAAATATGGTACTGTTCTGTTGAAAAGGTAACTACATTAGCACGTTTAAGTCCCACTGTTTCTTCGTCTGCTTCATATGGTTTTAGCATAGCAATCCGAACATTCGTGTCAACTAGTACATCAAATCCAATCATCCGGAGATAATCTGATATATCCTGCCTATTTGATTCTCTTGAAATAAAAGAATATAGTTTTTCTTCTTTTTCGCCTACAATAAATGTAGAATCCAGCAACTTACGAATACAGCGTTTGAACAGAATGTTATTTTCTTCTTTTATAGAAATATTTAATTGGATATCACTCATTTCGTTCTCCTTCTTATCCTAATATTGCTTATCGTCGCAATTTCAGTTTCAATTGTTCCATCTAAGAATTCTACTTCGTAAGGGAAGTCTGCCGAGCCGGAATAAATAATACTTGCTGCAATCATCATCGCATCGTCTCTTGTCTTTACCAGTTCTTTATCTGGTTCAATCACTTTTTCATCTTTAAACAGCTTTTCAAAATAATCTGTAACCTGTTTAACACCATACCGATCCGGATATTCATACAACAATTCATTTGTAAGTCTTGCCCTCTCTTCATCTGACAATGCACTCTTTACTACTGTTGCACTTTTTGTATTTGGATTTCTTTTTTTTCTTCTTTCGATCGATTTTCTTCCAACATATTTATATGATTCCAACGTAAAACTCTTTGATATTTCAGTTAAAATTACATTTCTCTCTTCTGTTCCCATATTCTTAATTTGCATCAGCAAATTATTCAAATATGTCTGCATATTAACTTTGTTGCTCAAAACCATTAATATTCTCGTAGAATACAAACTATAATAACTATTGATCTTCTTATCAATATAATCCATTTCTTTTACATAATCGTAACTGATAAAACTCTTTATCTCATCAAACTGTGCCTCAACAATTTCACGAGCCTGAATTTCTGTAACGTCGTACAGATTTTCATATTCTGTGATCATATTCTCAAAAGATTCTGTTGTTACAAGACGTCTCAGCATCCGCTCAATCTCATCAATATATCCCGGAATTAATCCATCTTTTTTGATAAAAAAGTAGTCATTAAAGAAGGTCTGCATCATTTCATCTCTAAGAAGAAACTGTCCCAATGCATTCGTCTCTGTCATTTTAATCACGACCCTCATAATAGAACGAATACTATCCTTTAATATCAGTAATTCATTTTTTAAATCTGACACATGATCAGATACAGGAACAAGAATATTAGAATATGGTCGAATATTGCGTGCATGATCTACCTTAAATGCAGAACTCAAAATATCATAAATTGCAAAAATCTGATTTGTAAGTGCTGCACTGTTCTCTCTGTTAAAAATACGCTCAATTGCATCCATCATCTTTCTGCAATATGGCATAACCGTGGCAATATTATCACCATTTCTTCCAAGTTCACGCTCTGAAATCCATCCACAATGTCTAAAATAATGAAGTACCGCACTTGCATTTTCTGTTTCTGATTTTTTACTACTTATATTTTCATCTGCATTTCCACTATTATCTTCATCTTCGACAGCATATGAAAGATTCCGGAAATACAGTGTTAATGTATCCCTTGCGTCATTTTCGTATAGTAATGTTACCTGTTTCGATTTTTCTATCAACTGTAAAATACATTCATAATATATTTTCTTATTTTTGCAACATAATGGATTAAAGAACTTTTCATAATCCGGATTCTCAAATAGTATCATTGAACACCTCTCTACGGAAATATCACCTTAGCAAATAATTTTATTTACGCCACTGCATTCGCATTAATCTGGTCAATTACCTTTCTGATCCCCATCCATACCGTCATATCGGTAAATATCTCTGCCACACTGCCCTTGTCAGTAAACGGTGACTCCTGAAGTACAGACAAATCTTTCAGCATACCGTTATGTACGATATACTCAACAATCTGATTCACAAAGTAAATCTGTCTGCTATCGAGGTTTGTGTCATTTAGGAACTCTGAAAAGGCTTCTTTGGCTGCATTCATGTCAAGCCCTACTATCTCGCGTACAAACTCGCCCAACGGTTTATGACCATATTCTTTTTTGTAATCATCTTTTGAGCCAACTTCCTTCCAAATTATTTGCTCTAAATTTTCTATATCTCCCTCTGTAAGTGGCTGATTTGTTTTAAGCTTCGCGATTGCAATATTGTCCTGATGCTGACGGACATAGAACTCCGCCTTTGCCTTGTAATTTTCCAATTCGTCATTCTCAAGTTCAGACTCATTCCACTCTGTAGACAGAATTTCGTCTGTAAAATTTGTATCGTATTTTATGGTATTATTCTTAGGCAAATACTTCATAAGATTACGAAGGCTTACCCTGATATGCTCAAATTCATCAATTCCGGCATCATCTACATAGTTTGTATGAAGAATCTTATTTATAAGTTCGGACTGCATCTGAATCTCAGGAATATTTGCTACGCTTGCAATACCTTCTACCTTTTTGAAAAGATCACTTCTATGTCTACCATATCCCTTCCCGGCAAGATAAGCCAATTCCATTCCATCCGGCATCCAGCAACATGGAATCAATATAAATTTTTCTTGTCTTATACTCTGATAAATCAAGAGGCTTTTGGACAGATGTCACCTTTTATTGCCTTAATCAAATACATTGTTTAATATTCCTTCTCTATCTCATCATCTATTCCATACATTTTCTTGAATGTATCAAGGTCTGCCTGATTCTTAATCAGTATAATCTCTTCTATCTTACCAGTATGAATGTCCTTAAAGCCTGCAACCTGCTCGCCATTACATATGCTCGCCTTGATTATCGGTTTCTTATTTTTCTTATCATATGTCTTTGTAACTGTCTTTTTCCTAAATAGTCCCACTCTGAGCACCTTCTTTTGACTTTGCCATCAGTATAAGTTTTTCAAAGGACTGTGCAAAGCGTACATCATCTTCTTCTGTACGCTTTCTCGGTCCTTTCATATGATTCTTATGAGAGCTGCGTCTTGCCTTTTTATTAAGATGCCGCTCCATAAGCATCTGGTCAATATTCTCATTCTTGTACCACTTGCCGGATTGGTGAATAGCATATGGTCTACGCTCCGCTTCGGTCGGCTCAAAGCCAAGGTCCACTGGACCTTGTGAGCCCTTTTCCAAGTGCCATCGCAGCAACACCATAATCTTGCGATACTACTACATCCCCTTTATGACATATGCTGATTAGTTTATAATCTACTGCATCTGCTCCTACTACAATCACTTCGCTGTAATCAGAATACAAAATATGATTCGTATCACACAACAAGGTAGTAGAAATATTGTATTTCTCTGCTATTGTCTCGACAATGCCCACTACCGGACACGCATCTGCATCTACAAATATCTGCATTTTCTCCTTAAATCCATTTCATATCAGTTATAGTTAATTGGTGTTCGTACTTCTATAAGATTTCCTGATGGATCATAAAATCTTACAAGCTTCTGTCCACCTTCAAGTTCCGTTAATTCCGTAACATAACTTACAACATACTTGCCAGACTCCAGTTTTTCAATAATACCTTCTATATCATTATCTTCAAAATAAAGTTCTGTCATATTGTTATGTGGAATTGTATGTATTTGGGTACTATCATACCATACATCTACATCCTGCAACACAAGCCCCTCAGACATTATCACATTGCCTTCCAGCCTTGTAATCACACGCAGTCCAAACAGTTCTTCATAAAAATCAATTGATTCGTCAATGTTATCAACAATAATCAATACATTTTTCAAACTCATATTTTATGTTCCTGCCTCTCGATTTCTTTTTGAATCCATGTCATAATTACATCTACAAGATAATCCTGCAATGCCTTAAGTGATGCCAAAGCCATGCTGCTGTCATCAGACCATGAGCCTTTGGCAACCGGGTATGTACCATAACCTCGCATTTTCTTCACCGGATCCTGTTCTCTTGCCTCCCTGCTTGAAAACTCAACGGGAACACCCAAAGCATCTCCTACCACTAATCCCATCATACCATCGAGATAAAGTGATTTACGCTCAATATTCGAATTTGCTTCTTTGCCCATTGCGATACCTCCAAATAATTTTACCAGTCCTCATCATCGTCATCAATAGCGAATGGTTATACTTCTCCATCTTCCTGTGACTGCCTATATCTCCTCTGATAATAGTCCATAGCCCTATAATCAATCACATCCTTCATCTGACAAACCATTACCGGATTATCAATTAGCGGTCTCAGCTCTTCTCTAAGCCCGATTGCCGCACCATCTTTCTTCACAAAAAATCCCTTTCCCGACTCCAAAAGGAAATGCACCGGCATCGATAGAATCTTCTTTAAATGTTCCTTATCCGATATGGAATTGTATTTTTGAATAGTCATATTTTTATCGAGATCTTTCCAGTTGGTTCCGGTTGAAAAGAACTCCTTCCAGCTTGAAAGCAGCTGCTCTTCCGACACCTCCATCAGGATATTTCCATGATTATAAAAAGCCATAAGCACCGGCATTTTATACACCTTTGACATGCTTGTATTTTCAAGCAGACCGATAAATTCTCTTCCTATTCCTTTGTAAAAAAACTCTTCATCCTGATTAAGCTCATCCAGTTCTTTAAGAAATTCGAGATATTTCTTAAATGGATTATCCTTTGAATGAGCAATGGCTATTTCATAAATTCCATCGTCCATATATGTGAACAAATCCATTCTGTCCGGGCGCCTTCCGAGAAGTTCCTTCACCCTGAAATATTCATTAATTATCTGGTCTTTAAGCTTTAAATGTTTTCTGTCCATTTCTGCAAAAAAATCAATCAGCTTCATATCAAAATCTACCAGACAATCATCCGGAAAAGCTGATGTATCTGACGGATTATACACACCTGCATGCTGATTACTCCTGTCTGACAGAAGAAAACGCACTCTGCCCGCCTTCTCATAATTGCCGATAAAATCAAGCACAGTCAGAAACTCTTTTCCTCTGCATTTACGGAGTCCTCTTCCAAGCTGCTGGAGAAAAACTATCGGAGATTCCGTAGGTCTGAGGAACATTACCATATCAACTGATGTGATATCCACACCTTCATTAAACATATCCACTGAAAAAATCACTCTGATTTTGCCCTGCTTAAGCTGCCTAATAGCTACATTTCTATCCTCTGTGTATTCGCCGCTTGCATCGCTGAATACTGCTACAGATGGTATTCCCCTTTTTGAAAATTCTTTTGCCATCTCCCTTGCATGCTCCCTTGAACAGCAGAAGCCAAGCGCCTGCCTTGAACCGTATTTACAATAATATTTGTAAATCAGCTCATATCTGCGAACGTTGCCTATATAGGTTTCATTTAATTCCTTTTCGTCATATCTGCCTCTTACTATATGCAGCTTTGAATAATCTGTTTCATCAAAGATTCCATAATAATGAAACGGCACAAGCATTCCTTTGTTGATTGCTTCCTTTAGTGAAATCTCATATGGCACATTGTAATCGCATATTTCATAGATATTTTTTCCGTCCATTCTCTCCGGAGTCGCAGTAAGTCCCAGGAGAAATTTTGGCTTAAAATAATCAACAATTCTCTGATACTGTTCATTAACAGCATGGTGAAATTCATCAATCACAACATATGTAAAATAATCCGGTGCAAAGTAATTTTCATTCAGATATTCCACTCTGCCAAGAGTCGCTACTGACGCAAAAATCACCGACTTTTCAGTGCATTTACTATCTCCGTTAAAGAATCCGTAATCATCTGAATCACGTACATTTTTAAATGATTCTGCCGCCTGCTTTAATATTTCCTCGCGGTGTGCAACAAACAAAACTCTCTCATAATTTTTTGAATCAAACGCCGCAAGATATGTTTTTCCGACACCGGTTGCAGCCTGAACCAAGGCTCTCCTTGCGCCCTCTGCTCTCGTATTTTCAAGCGCACACAAAGCCTCTATCTGCGCGCCTCTCGGCTCAAATAGCGGTATCTGATTTGATGTCTCTTTATCATCCTGCAAATCGTATCTGTCCAAGTCCTTTGATACTGCCGGACGGTGCCAGTTCTTAGAATATTTTTTCAATTCTTCATCGTCTATTACTATGGAATGATTTTCGAATAAGTCTACAAAAGTATTGTAAAACTTCTCATAATTAATCGGATCTGTTTTATTGCTGAATCTGTAATTCCACTCGATACCGGATGTCAGTGCACTTCTTGAAATATTAGAGGAACCAATGTATAGCTCACTGTAATCCTTGTAATGAAACATATATGATTTTGGATGAAATGAACGGTTTTTCTCATTATAAAAACGCAAATCGACCTGGTCACCAAGCTTATGCTTTATGAGATACAGTGCTGATGGCTGCGTAATGCCAAGATAGTTTCCTGTCAGAATTCTGATTTTTGCACCACGTTTAAGTGCATCATCAAGCTCACCGAGCAGCATTTTTACGCCTGATTCCATCAGAAACGAAACAATAATATCCACACTGTCAGCCTTTTTTATACTGTCTGCAAGCTGATAGTACAGATACATTCTCTTATCCGCGCCTCCGGTCATTGCATCTGTCGAATATTTTATTTCATATACATCATCTAATTCTTCTGCAGTATTGCGTTCAGCCATTTTTCTTCTCCCCGCCCCGGTCTTACATCGCCTGTAATCCACTCTTCCTTTAGTTGCAGATTATCTATTTCATCAACAAACTCTTCAAATGTCTTTTCCGTGAAATCTGTGAAATAGCGGCCATTTCTCTCGCCTTCAAAGTCACCATACTTAAAGGATGTGTAGATTATGCCATCTTCCTTTAACGCTTTAAACATTTTCATAAACACGGCTTTAAGTTCATTCTTAGGAAGATGAAGTATTGACGAGCAGGCCCATATGCCATCATATTTTTTGTTCTCATCAAGTTCTTCAAATAGCAGCCTTCTGACTTGTATTCCTGTGTAATTGCTTGCAATATGACACATTTCCTCTGAGCCGTCTGTAGCATCAACATAAAAGCCCTGTTCCAAAAAATATTTTGTATCTCTTCCTGAACCACAGCCAAAATCCAATATATATCCGTGCTCCGGCAACAGTTCTTGAAAATGCTTCTGTGTCTCGTAAAAGTTTACATCTATCGTTGTTTTTGCAAAATTATCTGCATTTTTGTTGTAATATTCCAAGGTTTTGTTTTTGTTCATCATGAGTTATTTTACTTTCTGCTCCAAAATTCATATGAAGCATATCAATATCTACTGTTTAATATTCAATATAAATCTACATTTAGGGAAGTTTGAGCATCCATAAAACTTTTTTCCTGCATTTTCCCCTTTATTTGCAGTTCTAAGCACCAGTTTTGAACCACATTTAGGACAAATCAATTTATCATCACTTACACTCTGCTTACTATCAGAAATTTCATTTTTAGTATCTGCTGAATCAGAAAGCTCATTTTCCTTGACAAGTTCTTCATACTTGGCTGCATAATCTTTACGACTTTCAATATTCATGTCAAGAATTCCCTGTGCAATTGACATCATTTCTTTTTTAGTAGAAGAAAAATCATTTGACGCAGCTATAATATTCTTCATATTTGAAACAAGCTGATCTGCTCTAATAACCTGACTTTTGATTTCTTTTGGAGCATATCGGTCATTTACGATTGTTTTAGGATTAGCTAATACTACTAATGATTTATAAGAGCTGTCAAAATTTCGTTTAATTGCAAGACTTGTGACAAGCCCTGCATTATCCAGTTTGGCCTCTTTTAAAACAGATAGATGCCTTTCACCCTGAGTAATTGGCGAATATATTCCTTCTTTCTGTTTCTTTGTTCCGTATGTAACAGTTCTGATAAATGCTCCTTTTGAATCAATATCTATATTTCCTACCAGATTCTTACACTCAATCAAAAATATAACCTTTGATGTAACTACAATAAAATCTATCTGCGCTTTTAATCCACTTTTAGTTTCTAAATTAATATCATGTAAGACTACCATATCCATATTGCTATGTTTAAGTTCAAACATTATATTATCTTCACCAGCTATACCAGCCTTAGTGACTGCAATTTCTTTTTGTATTGCATCTTTGACATCCTTATTAGCTTTTGGAAGTAATGACTCAAGTTTATCTAAATGATCTTTTGCGGCATTTGATTCCTTTAAAATAATAACTTCCGGTTTTGAAAAAATTCCCATATCAACATTCCTCTCTTGTTATTCCTATTAGATTTTCTGTGTGTGTATCTGCATCTGGGAAAATTTGAGCATCCAATAAATTCTCCATATTTTCCATTACGCCTCACAAGCTCTCCGCCACATCTAGTAATATTATACCATTAAACATTGAAAAAAACTATGTTTACAATACTATCAATTCACTCAATCCGCCATAGCAAGTCACGATTCCAGCAGCAACGCTTCCCACACGATTGTGCCATTATATGTTTAAAATTTTATATGTATGCCATCGCTTAGTAATCTAAACCATAGTAATTCCAAGGCTTTCCACCAAATTCTGCCCCGTGTTGCCCCAGTCTGTGAAGGTCTGCATTATCATAAAACTGGAGTGCCGTGGCAGATAAATAAAACTTTAATCACAAAATTTCCCCTTCATAATCTGATAAATACCGCGTAGTTTTGCTAGGTTTTGCAAGGTCTTTCGACCTTTAACACTTTCTGCTGAAAATGTATGTAAAAATGTAAATTGTAGCAAATCTACGCAATACACGGACGTCAATCGTAGTAAAAACGTAGTAGAACTACTCAATAATTACTACTCATACTTTTGCATTCTCCAGTCCTTATATATCCAATAGCATGCTGCTATTTCAAGTATACCCACATCTGGTCTTCCATCTCTATTTTCTTTTTCAAGTATGTGTTGAATTATGGCATTTTTGATTAATTTTTTTCTTTTATGTTCAACATTTTCATAACCACTTTTCTGAAACCATTCTTCAAATTGTTCAAATTCTTTTTTATTATCAAAAAACATTACTGGAATTTCGATTCCGCTTCTATTACAACAATAATTTCTACGATTAATTACTGAATTCAACTTTCCATTCATACTATCTTTCAAAAAATAGTAAAATAAACCTTTACCAATAATATACCGTATTTCGGGTTTAGGGATAATGCAACGTCCCATATCCATAAACCATAATTCAGATTCATATATTATAGTCGTAAGGTACTCAAATTTTAGTTCGGAATATAACATTCTCTCGTCGTCATAAAAATAGGCAAGTAACTCATAACCATCTTTATGTTGACCAGATACTATTTTATACTCTGGATGATTTATGTAGTACATGTAGTTAACAGTATCCCAATTACAATCAGACCACCCTTTAACATCACTCAAAATAAGATCAAATCTTTTTGAAGGACTTAAGTCATATCCAAAATGCTTTCTCCATAAATACTCTGTATGTTCAACACTTGCAGTACACTCCTTAGGAGTGTTTATATCGGCAGTTCTAGTATAAATAGCGCCAGCTCTCAATTTTTCTTTTGGGCTTGACTCATAATAGTCCTTTTGTAAATAATATGGTGTATGTTTACCTCTTCGAATTATCAAAATATCAAGCTCATTATTATCAATAACAATAGTTTGGAGTTTTATGTCTGGGATAAATCCTCCTGCAAAGTTCTTATCCCTAAGAAATTTAATAAAATCTGCTGTTTTTAGTCTTTGTTTTTCTGTATTCTGTATTCCTTTTATTGTTCCATCATCGTTTGCACCATAAATCAGATATGCATCCCTATCCTCTAAATTATTTGCCATGCATATGATATCATGTAATTTATCTTCTTTTTTATTTTTATCTGGATAGTCCGATTTAAAATCCCAATATCCGCCCTCATAACCTAATTCTAGAAGACTCCTTATTTCACAAATTAAATCATCCATCAAATCACCTTCCTATACCTTGAATATCTTACTATGTTTATTCTTCTACTCCCAATAGAATCAAATCCTTTTTTAACGATTCAACAAAATTACTAAGAGCAATTTTTCTTGTAATTCCTCCTTGTTTCACTATATCATCATCCTTGACACCTTCTATAATTCTCTTTATACCCTGAACATCAGCCATATAAAAATCTTTAAGATTTCCCATGAAATATACAGTTTTAAATGCTTGAAGTATTGTATATATATCTTCATTATTACTTATATTAATCAATGCAAGCAGTTTATCCAAATCCAAGTATTCAATAAATGATTTATGGATACAATAGTAATTCGCCATCTTGCGGCAATGCTCATAAAATACATCCGCACTTCTATATATGTCAGATTCTTCTTGTTCCTCTTTGTTTATTTCACGATTTCTTATTTTTCTTTCTTCTGCAATTGGACGATATAATTCGTTATATTTATCTCTTATCTCTTCCGACGAAAAATTTTTATGGAAGTCATTTTCTTCTTGAACATCAAGATCTTTCTTTATCATATCAATCATCTTAGTTTGAATTTTCTTTATATCTCCTGTAAAAAGTCCATTTACTTGAAGATATAGTAGTGTTGAAAGTATATTAGAATAGTCATAATACGCATATTTGCCTTCTTCGACTTCATGAACTAATTTTTCTAATACTTCCTCAACTTGCTCGTCTTCCATAAGATACCAGTCTCTTAACTCATTTAGTGCTTTGCCTGTTGAATGTATTTTAGGTGGATTATCAACGTCTTCTTGTTCTCTACGCTTAATTATCGACTTACAGGCTTGCGACAAATCTTCGTCACTCCACACATCACGATTAATCCAGGCATCAATAAAACTATATCTGAAAATATGGGTATACTCATGGCCTTCAAAATACACCATATCTTGACTTCCATAATTTGTACTACAAGTTATCTTTTTATTTTTCTTTATTGCTCCTGCTACCCAAATACTATAACGCAGAAAATCGTTCAAAATTTCTTCATAATATTTACTATTGGAATAATACTTTGTTGTTGCTTCATATATTTTTCTAAATGAAAAAATCCATGACCTTATAATTCGTAAATTTCGATTTTCTGTTTCTGTAAATGCACTTACAATATCATTTATGCACTTTAATAAATATTCTTTATATTGACCTTCTTGAATTATACCTTTGCTCTTTTCATTTCCGCATATTACTTCTTTAATAACATCTTTTAATGCCGGATAGTACAGCATCGTTTTACCAATTACTTTTTCCTTGATATCTTTATATAAATAATTTTCTGAATATAACATTTCATTTAGTTTTTTCACTTCCTCAACTGTAATCTCTCCATTTGTATCTTTTCCCAGTCCTTTATTTTTTGTTTTAATATTTTTTCCGTCTCCTATGTACTCAACCACTTTACGATTACCAGAAATCACTGTGAGATATTTTTCTTCTATATTTGTATTTGCATATATTTTTCCAATATTTTTCTCATCCGCCAAGATAATCACCTTGCAATTACAATGTTCTATCAAATTATTAACAAAACCAAAGAACTCATTAATTGGAATTGTACATCTTTCTAAATCATCAAAACATATAACCATATCTTTAACGTCTATACTTCCCTCAATTTTTTCAAATACATTAGATAAATCTGTCGATATCGGTCCTATTGAAAATGAAAATGCACTACTAGCTACGCCTATAATTCCTGCAAGTGGTTTTAATCCTTTTTTTACTAATTTATTTCCATTTCCTTTGACATATATCAAATAATTTGTAATTAACTGCTTTGCAAGTGAATCAATGCTCGAAATTCCATAAAGAGAAATATAAACATTTTGCTTCCGTTCATTTTTTCCTACTTCTACTGAATCAATTGCGTCAACCAAATAGTTTTCGTATAAGTAAGTTTTTCCGCTTCCCCATGTTCCATCAATCAAAATGGCATACTTTGCATTTTCATCGCGAACATAACTGATTACAGCATCTACTATTTCTTTTGATGTCATTTTTATCCCTCCTACAAACATAAACACGCACAAGCCATTTCTGCAAGCAAATAATCATTCTCTCCCTTAACTTATTATCCAAACTTCAACTGCAATCCCGCAAACAAATCCCCAATAGTACAGCTCAGATGCTCGTCCGACTCCGGAAGTGCATACTTGGCAATCTCATACTCCGGATTCAGCTCCAGCTTCTTTATCAGTGCTCCGGTATTTACTGCATCGTCCAGTCCGTCATGAAATCTGCCTTCCGGCTCTATCTCTGCACTTTCAAGTGCATCCTCCAAGCTGTAGCACCTGTCCAAATGAAATCGCTTCTTAAACACTTCCTGGTAATCAATCCAGCGGTCTGCTTTCATAAAGTCATCTATCTTTGCGCTCTCTATATTCTTTGCTTTTATCTCATGCAGTATCTGCGTTCTGTCAGAATCACTCCAGGCATAAACCTTGTATTCTCTGTCTCCAAGCCAGTCTGTCAGATGCTCAAGTGCCTCTGTCAGCTTCGAAGCCTGTTTGATATCGCGGTTTTTTATGCCTGTCATGCTCTCTATGAAATTGTCCAGCACGCCGTATTCAGGATTTACATACTCGCACATTGTGGCTATTCTGCTGAATCCTTCATCTAAGAGAACTGCGCCAATCTGTATTATTTCACTGGCGTATTTATATGTTTTTCTATAGAGCTTCTTTACCCTGCACATTTCCAAATCGATTACCAGATAATTCATATGTACCTCCACTGTGTCCTGCTTATTATTTTACCACATAGTACTTGAGTCATGCAGTCTTTTTAGATATTTTCATCATATACTTTGTCTTCCTCTATCATCACCGTCTTATCCTTACCATCACTGATTACTTTGCAAATCACTCCGCCGTCTGTTACAAACACAATCTTTCCTTTTGCCTTACCACCGATTTTGTCATACAGTCTGCCTG
>ERZ780167.1930-NODE-1930-length-17126-cov-5.674653_pt1 | contig 17126 bp, 16 predicted proteins | sample MGYA00510982_ERZ780167 | MGnify/ENA primary metagenome ERZ780167 (study PRJEB29588, sample SAMEA2146107) | human gut metagenome | biome: human gut; feature: human-associated habitat; material: faeces | place: Denmark | collected 2008/2010 ... | reverse complement strand
GCAGGATATTCTCCCGTAAAGTTCGGGTCAAAGTAGGGGAGGTTCGGCTGACGGTCCCGCAGCTCCGCGATGATCAGACCCATTTGCAGACCCCAGTCGCCCAGATGAACGTCGCCGATGGTGTTGTAGCCGAAGAAGGCATACAGCCGCTTCATGGCTTCGCCGATGATGGCGGGGCGCAGATGACCGATGTGCAGGGGCTTCGCCACGTTGGCGCCGCCGTAGTCCACCACAATCGTCTTGCCCGCGCCGGTTTTCGCAACGCCAAAATCGGGGGCGGTGCGCATGGTTTCCAGATAGGTTTCCAGAAATGCCCCGGAGAGCTTCAGGTTAATGAAGCCCGGCATGACGGCTTCCACCAGAGAATAGTCGGCGGCGTCCAGCTTTTCCGCCACCGCTTTCGCAATCTGGATGGGGGCGCAGTGGTACTGTTTGGCAGCGGCCAGAGCGCCGTTGCACTGGTATTCGCACAGGTCGGGGCGGTTTGAGACCGTCACCCGGCCGTAGGAGGCGTCATAGCCGGCGTCGGCAAAGGCGCGCTCCATTTTTTCGGTGATAATATCAAGAATTTTTTCCATATCTTACTCCATATTTCTGAAATAGAAATCAGCCCTGCTGTCTCCGCTCGGCCATCCATGCGAGGTAATCGTCGTAAGTGCCGTACTTGTCGATGATGGTGCCGTCGGGCTGGAAGGCGATGACCCGGTTACAGGTAGAGGTCAGCAGCTCGTGGTCGTGGGAGGCCAGCAGCACCACGCCGGGGAATGCCTCCAGACCCTTGTTCACCGCCTGAATGGACTCCATGTCCAGATGGTTGGTGGGCTGGTCAAGCAGCACCACGTTCGCACCGGAGAGCATCATCCGGCTGAGCATACAGCGCACCTTTTCACCGCCGGAGAGGACGTTCACGGGCTTGAACACGTCCTCGTTGCTGAACAGCATCCGCCCCAGGAAGCCCCGGAGGTACACGTCGTCCTTCTTGGCGGAATACTGGCGCAGCCAGTCCACCAGCTCCATCTGATTCCCGTCAAAGTAGGGGGAATTGTCCTTGGGCAGATAGCTGCGGATGGTGGATACGCCCCACTTGACGCTGCCCTCGTCCGGCTCCAGCTCGCCCATGAGAATTTTGAACAGGGCGGTCTGCGCCAGCTCGTTTTCGCCTACGAAGGCGATCTTGTCCCCCCGGTTCACGGAGAAATACACCTTGTCCAGCAGCTTCACGCCGTCCACGGTGACGGACACGTCCTTGACGGTGAGAACGTCCTTGCCCAGCTCCCGCTCGGGCTGGAAGCCCACGAAGGGATAACGGCGGGTGGAGCAGGGCATTTCCTCCACGGTCAGCTTGTCTAAGAGCTTGCGGCGGGCGGTAGCCTGCTTGGCCTTGGCCTTGTTGGCGGAGAAGCGCTGGATGAACAGCTGCAATTCTTCGATCTTTTCCTGATTGCGCTTGTTCTTGTTGCGCAGCATGGCCTGCACCATCTGGGAGGACTCGTACCAGAAGTCGTAGTTGCCCACGTACATCTTGATTTTGCCGTAGTCGATGTCCACGGTGTGGGTGCAGACGGTGTTCAGGAAGTGGCGGTCATGGCTCACCGCGATGACCATGCCGGGGAAGTCCAGAAGGAAATCCTCCAGCCAGTTGATGGCTTCGATGTCTAAGTTGTTGGTCGGCTCGTCCAGCATGACGATGTCGGGGTTGCCGAACAGCGCCTGAGCCAGCAGAATTTTCACCTTGAGACGGGGATCCACGGATGCCATCTGCTCATAGTGCAGCTCCGTGCCGATGCCCAGACCCTGCAGCAGGCGGGAGGCGTCGGATTCCGCTTCCCAGCCGCCCAGCTCGGCGAATTCGGCTTCTAAGTCGGCAGCCCGCAGGCCGTCCTCGTCGGTGAAGTCCGGCTTTTCGTAGATGGCGTCCTTTTCCTTCATGACTTCGTACAGGTGGGCGTTGCCCATGATGACCGTGTCCATGACGGTGTAATCGTCATAGGCGTTCTGGTTCTGCTTCAGAACGGAGACCCGCTTGGTGGGGTCGATGGTGACGGAGCCGTTGGTGGAGTCCAGCTCCCCCGTCAGGATGCGCAGGAACGTGGATTTGCCCGCGCCGTTGGCGCCGATGATGCCATAGCAGTTGCCGGGGAGAAACTGCAGGTCAACGTGCTGGAACAGCCACTGACCGCCAAACTGCATACCGAGATTGCTTACTGTAATCATTTCTTACTCCTTAACTTCTGGAATCTCTGAATAAATCGCCTTCTGCCGACAGCTCTCGCCGATTTAATCAGAGCTTCCATTTTTCGCGGCAGCATACCGCTGCACATAACTATACAGGATAATAATACCACATAATTTGAAATAATCAATCACGATTGCGCCAATTATGAATAAATCGAGAAATTTTTACGAAAGCCCTTGCTTTTTTCCACAGGTGCGCTATAATATTAGCACTCAAATAGCTAGAGTGCTAAATAAACCAAGGATGTGTATTGATTATGGAAAAGCAGCAATTCAAAGCAGAGTCTCAGCGTCTTCTTGACCTGATGATCAACTCGATTTATACCCACAAGGAGATTTTCCTTCGTGAGATCATCTCCAACGCCTCCGACGCCATCGATAAGCTGGCCTACACGGCGCTGACCGACGACAAGGTGGGCATCAACCGGGATGAATTCGCCATCACCATCACCCGCGACCCCGAAAACCGCACCCTGACCGTTTCCGATAACGGCATCGGCATGTCCAAAGAGGAAATGATCGAGAATCTCGGTACCATCGCCAAGTCCGGCTCTCTGGGCTTCAAGCAGGCCATGGAGAAGAACGAGGACATCGATATCATCGGTCAGTTCGGTGTCGGTTTCTATTCCGCCTTTATGGTGGCTTCCTCCATCACCGTTATCTCCAAGAAGTACGGCGAGGACAAGGCATGGAAGTGGGTCTCCGACGGCGCGGACGGCTATACCATCGAGGAAACGGAAAAGGACGCCCCCGGCACCGACGTCATCATGACCCTGAAAGCCGATACCGAGGACGAAAAATACTCCGAGTATCTGGAAGAATACGAGATCCGCAGCCTGATCCGCAAGTATTCCGACTATATCCGCTACCCCATCCGGATGGAGGTCACCAAGTCCCGTCCCGTGGAGGAGCCGAAGGACGAGAACGCCGAGGGTGAGGAAAATAAAGCGCCCAAGTACGAGTCCTACACCGAGATGGAGACCCTGAACTCCATGGTGCCCATCTGGCAGCGGGACAAGAAGGACGTTACGGAGGAAGAGTACGAGACCTTCTACCGGGACAAGTTCTTTGACTACAATAAACCCCTGCGCACCATCCACTACAACGTGGAGGGCAACGTTTCCTTCAAGGCGTTGCTGTATATCCCCGGCAAGGCGCCCTACGATTTCTACACCAAGGATTACAAGCGTGGATTGCAGCTGTACAGCAGCGGCGTGCTGATCATGGACAACTGCGAAGACCTGCTGCCCGAGCATTTCCGTTTCGTCCGCGGCGTGGTGGACAGTCAGGACCTGTCCCTGAACATCAGCCGTGAAATGCTCCAGCACAACCGCCAGCTGACCATCATCGCCCGGAACATCGAGAAGAAGATCAAATCCGAGCTGAAAGCCATGCTGGAAAACGACCGGGAGAAGTACGAGGAATTCTACGCCGCCTTTGGCCGTCAGCTGAAGTACGGCACCGTCTCCGACTACGGCGCACACAAGGAAGCGACGCAGGATCTGCTGCTGTTCTACAGCCACAAGCAGGGCAAGCTGGTCTCCCTCAAGGAGTATGTGGACGCCATGGCCGAGGGGCAGGAGAAGATTTATTTCGCTCCCGGCGAAAATAAGGAGCGTCTGAGCAAGCTGCCTCAGGTGGAGACCCTGACGAAGAAAGGCTATGACGTGCTGCTGTTCACCGAGGATGTGGACGAGTTCGTTCCTCAGACCCTGATGACCTACATGGAGAAGCCCTTCTGCAATGTTTCCACCGAGGATCTGGGCTTGCAGACCGAGGAGGAAAAGAAACAGGCAGAGGAAAAGGCCGAGGAAATGAAGGGCCTGCTGACCTTCGTGAAGGAGACTCTGGGTGATCAGGTCAAGGAGGTCAAGCTGTCCTCCGAGCTGGGCAGCCACCCCGTGTGCATGACCCCTGCCGAGGGCATGAGCTTCGAGATGGAGAAGTATATGAAGCGGGCGAACCCCGAGTTTGCTTTCCCCGTCGGACGCGTGCTGGAGCTGAACCCCGAGCATGAGGCGGTGCAGGCCATGCAGAAGGCCATGACCGAGGATCCCGAAAAGGCAAAGGATTACGCAAAGCTTCTGTGCTATCAGGCGCAGCTCATGGCGGAGCTGCCGCTGGACGACCCCTATGCCTACACCGAGCTGGTGTGCAAGCTGATGAAGTAACTCCTGTAAATAAAAGGATTGCTTTTACTGCGTCCGTATGATAAAATATCCCCACCGAAAGAAAGGGAGGGTTTTGTATGTCCTACACATATTCGTATATCAGTGACGCCCTGTCCAGCGGGTTGCTGTTCGGGGTATTCAGCGGCGTTCCCACGACGCTGATCGGCATTGCCACTTATGTATTAAGCGCCCTGGGTCTTTATACCATTGCCAAGCGCCGGGGGCTGAACCACCCGTGGCTGGCCTGGATTCCTGTGGCCAGCGCGTGGATCGTGGGTTCGCTTTCCGATCAGTACCGCTATGTGGTCAACGGGGAGAATAAGTCCAAGCGGAAGGTTCTGCTGACGCTGAACATCATTACCACAGTGCTGAGCCTGGTGATGGTCGCGTGCGGAATCGGAATGGTGGCGCAGGCGTTGATCGGCGCTGCGGGAGGCATCGACGAGGAGGCCATGGTGCAGGCCGTGATAGGGCCGCTGGTGGGCGTGCTGGGGCTGTGTCTGCCTCTGGTAGGCGTTGCCATTGCCTACGCGGTGATCTATTACATGGCGCTGTACGATATCTTCCGGTCTCTTGACCCCAATAACTGCGTGCTGTTTCTGGTGCTGAGCATCGTGTTCAGCGTGACGGAGCCGTTCTTCCTGTTCTTCAACCGGAACAAGGACGGCGGAATGCCCCCCAGACGCCCCGATCCGGTCTGTATACCCCCGGAACCGGACTGGTGCGATAACAGCCAGGACACGGGCAATACGGATTTCCTGTAATAAGACAAAAATCCTGCTTTTCTTCGGAAAGGCAGGATTTTTATGGTGTCGGTGGGATTTTGAATGTCCGCTTTGTGCGGGCAAATGTTTCCGGTGCGGAACCATCTTTTTCCTGCCAGCCGGTTGACAACCGGGAAAATATCCGGTATACTAGGCAATATGCAATAAAAGACGGCTTCATTATTGGAGGAAATGACAAATGGTTATCAAATGGGATGTGACCATCCCCAAGCTGTCCGGGGATACCCCCCGCAGAGCGTACATCTATCTTCCGGAAAGCTACGACGAAGAACCCGACCGGCGGTACCCCGTCATGTACATGTTCGACGGGCATAACGTTTTCTTTGACGAGGACGCGACCTTCGGCAAGTCCTGGGGCATGAACGACTACATGGAGCGCACCGGAAAGCAGCTCATCATCGTGGGTGTGGAGTGCAACCATCAGGGCAACTGCCGGTTGTCGGAGTATTCCCCTGTGACCTTTGAAAATGCCGAGCTGGGGAAGATCCGGGGCAGGGGCAGCACCACCATGAACTGGATGGTAAACGAGCTGAAGCCCTATATCGATGAGCATTTCCGCACCCTGCCCGACCGGCGGAACACCATTCTCGCGGGTTCCTCCATGGGCGGCCTGATGGCGCTGTACGGCGCGACGGCCTACAATTCCGTCTTCCAGCGGGCGGCCTGCCTGTCTCCCAGCCTCTGGGTCGCGCCGGGGAAGGTGATGGAGCTGATCGCCAGGGCGCGTATCCGTCCGGACACGACCATCTACATGGACTACGGGGAAAATGAAATGGCCAACCATGTGGCAAGCCAGGCGGTCATCCCCTCCGCGGTGTATCTGCTGCTGACCAAGGGAGTCAATCTGGCCTTTCGCATTGTCCCCGGCGGCAATCACTCGGAGGCCAGCTGGGAAAAACAGATTCCCATCTTTATGGAGTGTTTGGGGCTTTAATAGAGAGAACGTGAGGGAAAAGAAATGGAAATTCGCTACGAAAAACATTGGAGCGGCTGGCTGAACCGGGATATGGAATTCAAAATCTACGGCAGCTGCGGCAAGCCCGTGATCTTCATTCCCTGTCAGGCAGGGCGCTTCTGGGATTTTGAGTCCTTCAAAATGGTGGACTACTGGGCGCCATGGATCGAGTCCGGCAAGTGCATGGTCTTCTCCATTGACACCATCGACAATGAAAGCTGGGCAGCCATAGGAGCGGACAACCGCTGGCGCATTGAGAATCACGAAAAGTGGTACCACTACGTGGTGGACGAACTGGTGCCGTATATCCGGCACGTCGCCGGTATGGCCAACGGACACGATCAGGGCATTATGACCTTCGGTGCGTCCATGGGCGCCATGCATGCCGCGAACTTTTACTACCGCCGTCCCGACCTGTTTGACAGCTGCTTCGCCATCTCCGGCCTGTACGACAATAAGGAGTTCTTCGGCGACTACTGCGACGAGCTGGTGTACGCCAACTGCCCCTGTCTGTACTTGCAGAACATGCCCGATAACCACTATTACAAGGCCATCTACAACAGCCAGAAAAGCCTGATCGTCTGCGGTCAGGGCGCGTGGGAGGAGCCGCTGCTGGAATCCACCCGCTGGCTGGACACGGTCTGCTGCCAGAAGGGCATCCACACCCGGTTTGAATACTGGGGCTACGATGTTGACCACGACTGGCCGTGGTGGTACAAGATGGTGCAGACCTACCTGCCTTGGTTTTTAGGCTAAAGATATAAGGAGTGAGAAACATGAAGAACTTCATATTCATCTCCCCGAATTTCCCCATGACCTACTGGAAATTCTGCCGGGAGCTGAAAAATAACGGTATGCGGGTGCTGGGCATCGGTGACAGCCCCTATGACGATCTGCTGCAGGAGCTGCGTGACAGTCTGGACGAATATTATAAGGTTTCCAGTCTGGAAAATTACGACGAGGTCTTCAAGGCCGTCGCCTTCTTCACCTACAAATACGGCAAGATCGACTGGCTGGAGAGCAACAACGAATACTGGCTGATGCGGGATGCGGCGCTGCGCACCGAGTTCAACATCACCACAGGCCCCAAGCTGGACGAGATGGATAAGATCAAGTTCAAGTCCTGCATGAAGAAGTATTACGCCAAGGCCGGTATTCCCACCGCCAGATATCATCTGGTGGAGGGGCTGGAGGACGCGCTGGAATTTGCCCACACCGTGGGCTATCCCGTGGTGGTCAAGCCGGACAGCGGCGTGGGCGCCTGCAACACCTACAAGCTGCAATCCGACGAGGATGTCCGGTGGTTCATCAGCAATAAGGACGACGCCGTGTACATCATGGAGGAGTTCGTCAACGGCTATGTCCAGACCTTCGACGGCATCGTGGACTCTAAGGGGCAGATGCTGTTCGAGTCCGGCAATATCACGCCCCTGTCCATCATGGACATCGTGAACACCCAGGGCGATTCCGTATACTATCTGGTAAAGGAGCTGCCGGAGAAGATCCGCAAGGCAGGGCTCGCCACCGTGAAGGCCTTCGGCGTCAAGAGCCGCTTCGTCCATCTGGAATTCTTCGTCCTGAACGAAGATCAGGCGGGGCTGGGCAAGAAGGGAGACGTGATCGGTCTGGAGGTCAACATGCGCCCCTCCGGCGGCTACACCCCCGAGATGTACAACTACTCCCAGGAGACCGACGTGTACAAGATCTGGGCGGACATGGTGGCCTTTGACTGCAACACCAAGCCCATCGGCGCCCATCACTTCTGCGCCTTCTACGGCCGCCGGGACGGACGGCGCTACAAGCTGGACGATTACGAGATCATGATGAAGTATGGCAGCAAAATGGTCATGTGGGGACGCATCCCCGACGCCCTGTCCGGTGCTATGGCGAACCAGATGTACGTGGCCAATTTCGACACCGAAGAAGAAATGATGGCCTTCTACAAAGACATGGCCGCGACATACGAGGGATAAAAGAGATTAGCAGCCACGGCGGGGAATCCTGCCGTGGCTGTTAATTTGGTTCCTGATTTCCCTAGCCTCCCCCATCCTTTGAATGGGCAACACTTTTCAGAAGTTCTTCTGCGGACATACCATAGAGCTTCGCAAGCGCCAGCAAATTCGACGTACTCGGATCAACTGCTCCGGTCTCCCATTTGGACACGGCCTGTCGGCTGACGCCCAGCGCATCCGCTACAAATTCCTGCGTCATCTTGCAGCGGAGTCTCTGAGCTTTCAGTTCTTCTCCCAACGATCTCTGGATGATGCTTTTTTCTTCCCGTATTTCTTTTGAGTTAATGTATTTCTTCAGCGCTTTCACGATCAGCACCAGAAGATAAACTGCAACGCCGAGTATAATGGTCATGAGCAGCATATTGAAAATTTCTGCAAACAGAGAAAGCCTCATTCGCCTTATCCTCCTACGATTGATGCCCCCATTTTACCAGATTTATGCAGTTGCGTCCACCACCTATTGCGCACTTATCGGTTGATTTGCGGGTTACACGCCCATTGCACACGATCAAACCGAACGCCCCGGGCATCTGCCCGGGGCGTTTTGCGCTCATATCACAGTTTATGAAAAACCGGCTGCCGGTTTTCAAAGGTGCAGACGTACCCGAAAATGTCTTTCAGAATATCACTGGCGCGGAAGGTATACTGCCCCACCCGGTTGCAGCGGTGGGCGTCGGAGCCGACGGTGACGATCTCGCCCCCCAGCTCCCGGAAGCGCCGGAAAATGTCGGCGGAGGGAAGAAAATCGCCGCAGCGGTCAACGCCGCTGGTGTTCATTTCCAGCCCCTTGCCCTTTTCGGCCAGAACCCGGAGAATTTCGTCGATGACCTCCCGGTGGGCGTCGTAGGACAGGGGCGCATGGGTGGGGTGACAGGGGGGCTTGCTGATGTAGGTCAGGTGCGCCAGTACGTCGAAATCCCCGTGAACCTGAACACAGGCCAGGGTTTCCTCCAGATACCGCTGCTCCACCTGATGAACGGTCTTTCCTTGCCAGAACGGCTCAAAATACACGTCAAACCCGTCCACAAAATGGATGGAGCCGAGGACAAAGTCAAAGGGACGCCGGGCAAGGTCTTTCCGGAACTGCGCCGGATTATCCCGGGTAAGGCCAAATTCCACGCCCCGCCGGATGGTCAGCCCGGGAAGCGAAAGACGGTCGTATTCTGCGTTGTAGTCCTCCGTGCGGAAGGTCAGGTCGCCCATCTGCCCGGTGGGGTCATAGTCCAGATGGTCGGTGAAGCAGATTTCCTTCAACCCGGCGTCCAGCGCCGCCTGCGCCATAGCGCGGCCGGTGTCGTGGCCGTCAAAGGAAACCCGGGAATGAATGTGAAAATCAAACATCTCTCTCTTTCTCCTCCCAAAACAGGCGGAATGCCGTGGGCAGCGCCGCCTGTGCGTCGATCTGCTCTGCCGTGAACCATGAAAAGCCACCGGATGCTTCGGCAACTTCCAGATAAATTCCCTTCATATTCCACTGGATGTGGGTGAAAATGTGCTTTCTCGAAACCTCCCGCAGAATTTCCCGGGGGCGAAGCCCCATCCGCTCCACCTCGGCCAGCGCGTGAGCTGTATCCAGATGCCCGGTCACATTGGGAAACTGCCACAGCCCCGCGAGAAGCCCTTTGCCCGGGCGCTTTTCCAGAGCATATTTCCCGTCGCATTGCAGAATGAACACGGTTCTGTTCTCCTGCCGCCGCTCCCGCTTGGGGGACTTGACAGGGAGGGTTTCCGCGGTGCCGTGCTGATATCCGAGACAAATCTCCCGGCAGGGGCAGCTGCCGCATTCCGGTTTTCGGTTGGGGCCGCAGACGGTGGCACCCAGCTCCATCAGCGCCTGCGTGAAGTCACCGGCTTCTTTCGGATAGATGGCGGCAAGCCTTTCCCGGACGCTGGCTTTCACGGCGGGCAGATCGATAGGGGAGGGGTCGTCCGTCAGCCGGGAGAAGACCCGCAGCACATTGCCGTCCACAGCCGGGACGGGGAGGTCAAAGGCGATGGAGCAGACAGCGCCCGCAGTATACTCGCCGATCCCGGGCAGCGCCAGAACCGCATCGTATTCCCCGGGAAATTGGCCGTCATAGCGTTCCTGAATGACCTGCGCCGCCTTTTTCAGATTCCGCACCCGGCTGTAGTAGCCAAGTCCCTCCCACAGCTTGTGCAGAGCGTCGTCATCACAGTTTGCCAGAGCCTCCACGGTGGGCAAAGCGGCGAGGAAGCGGGCGTAGTAGCCCTTGACAGCCTCCACCCGTGGCTGCTGGAGCATGATTTCCGACAGCCAGATATGGTAAGGCTCCTTGGTTTCCCGCCATGGCAGGCAGCGGTGGTTTTCCCGATACCACGGAAGCAGCAGCTCGGGGAGCATATTCAAATCCAGATTATCCATATCCAGCGTCTCCTTATGGTGGACATTTTACACCAGAAACACCGAAGCTGTCAAGGCGGCGCGGAGGGGAAGATAAAAAAGTTGGAAAAAGCGAAAAAAGCACTTGCATTTTTTTAAGAGATGTGGTACTATATTCAGGCATTTGAGAGAAGTGCGTATGCGCCAGTAGCTCAGTTGGATAGAGTGACTGACTACGAATCAGTAGGTCGGGGGTTCGAGTCCCTTCTGGCGTACCATGACGAGTGTTCTTATAGGATTTGATCCTCTGAGAACACCCGTCATTTTTATTGTCTATTTTGCGCCGGTTCGTAGCTGACATAGACACCTCTGCGGGTGTTGACGGTTACATCAGGCACGGGCATGGACGGGGTATCCGGGATAAACAGGGCGCCGACACAGTTGTAGTAGATGGTCAATTTCTGGACCCATTCACCGTTGATTTTCTCAGCTTGGTGAACCTCAATGTGGTTGACCAATTCGTTCAGCATCCGGGGTGTCAGCTTCTTAGCACGGGTATACTTGCGGACGGTAGACAGAAACATATCCGTGGAGACAGCATCACCACTGAGCTTGTCCAGCTCTTTGCGGAGTGCCTTAATCTTTTCGGATAGCTCTGCCTGTTCCTCCTCGTAACGCTGGGACATTTTGGCAAAGCGTTCGTCGGACAGCTTCCCGGAAATGTTATCCTCATAGATCCGTTCAAACAACCCATCCAGTTCACCGTCACGGGCTTGCGCTGCCGCAAGCTCTTTTTGTTTGAGCTTGCGTTCCAGCTCTACCGCCTTTTGGGTACTGCCCATAATGGCCTGCTGAAATTCGTCCTCATATCGTATCGCATATTTTGTGAGCCGCTTGATTTCCCCCAGAACCACCTGTTCCAGAAAATCCACACGGATATAATGAGTAGATGTGCAGCTGCCCCGGCCACTGTTGTAATTGGAGCAGTTGAAATACTTGATATCGTGATTGCCCTGGTTGAAATGGTAGTTCAGGTTGTGGCCGCAATCCGCGCATACCAGCAGGCCGCAGAACATATTCCGTTCCCCGTCCTTGGGTTTTCGTCTGCGGATTTTCCCACGCTTTTCCTGGACCTGTTCCCAAACGGCACGGTCAACCACTGGCTCATGCACATTCTCGAAAATAGCCCAGTTTTCACGGTCATTGGGAATCCGCTTTTTGTTCTTGTAAGACTTGGAATAGGTCTTGAAGTTCAAGACATCTCCGCAATACTCCTGCAATGACAGGATGTTGACGATGGTGGAGGGGTTCCACTTTGTGGATGGCTGCTGCGTTTCCTTTCCGGGCTTGCGAATGCCCTTTTTCAGCCAGTAGGCACGGGGCGTGAGGATACCTTCCGATTCAAACATGGAGGCGATTTGCTCCGTCCCATATCCTTCCAGAATCAGGTTGTAGATCCTGCGAACAATCAGGGCAGCTTCCTCGTCCACGATCCAGTGCTTCGGATTATCCGGGTCCTTGATGTACCCGTAAGGAGGCGGCCCCATGGGTTCCCCGGCGTTGCCCTTGATCTTGTTGCTGATACGGCGCTTTTTGCTGATGTCCCGGGCATACCACTCATTAAAAAGGTTACGAATAGGAGCCAGCTCATTTTCACCTTCGGCGGTATCGATGTTGTCCGAAACGGCTACCAGGCGGATATCGTGTTCCGGGAAGAACTCCTCCATGAGCCGTCCCACCTCAATGTAGTTACGGCCCAGCCGGGAAAGGTCTTTGACAAACAGAGCGGATGCCTTGCCCTCCTCCAGCTGGCGCATCATTTCATTAAAGCCGGGGCGGTCCATGGTAACGCCGGAAACGCCGTCGTCTACAAAGGTGACAATATTCGTGTAGCCCATGTCCTTTGCCATCTTGGTTAACAGCTTTTTTTGATTGCTGATGCTGTAGCTTTCGCCTTCCAGGTTATCGTCACGGGACAAGCGGGGGTAGATAAACGCGGTAACGTCGCGTGTTTTCTTGTTGTTCGACTTTTTCATAAGTCCTCCTTCTGTAACAGTCGAGCAACGAATTGTGTTTTCTTCTTCACACAACAATTATATCGCGCTTAACTGTTATTGTCAGCTGATATTCTGAAAATCACAAACTTTTTTCGCAGTCTGCCTGCATGAGACGCAGGAGAACTTCACCGAGAGTATTGTTATTTTCGGGCTTGAATACCGGCTGAACGACAAACGACCTGCCAGAAATATGGTAGGTCGTTTGCGCGTCAAGAGGATCTTGTTTGGATGGAGCAGTCTGATTTTTCGATATATTTTCTTGCTTCATAATTCCCTCTCAAATGATTATTTTTGCGATTGGACAGCAGAACAAACGGCTGCTTGGCCTGTGGGTAGCTCCACAGCAGCTCCACGGGAATCTCACCCCCCAGCATCCCGCTGGGCCCTACCCATTGCCTGCGACGCTCTGAACGCTCGGACTGTGGCTGTAAGGGAGTACCTGACCTTCTGCGTGTCGTCGCCCATGCGCTGCCAGGCGCATTTTGCGGTGCGGGTGGGAATCGCTCACTTCACAGAAGGTCACAGCGAACCCGCCGTCCGGCTCGGCACAGAAGGGATGTATTTGTCTGCCTTTATGCTGCGCCGGAGTTATCTGTCGGGCTTTCTTTGTCAAAGGCCTGCCGCAGAGGGTGGAAAGGGAAACACCCTCTGCTTTTGGCTTTTACACAGGCAATACCTTGAAGGCAGTTACAATGCTGACACGCAGCTTCGCTTCCAGCTGGTCCCGCATGGATTCGTCTACACAAAGAAACTCATTTCCGTATGTATCCTTTACGGGACGGGTAGACAGGACGCGGATATAACTGCTGTAGTGCCGCAGGACAGCGTCCAGGGCTTCCGTTTCGCCGTTGATGGCTTTCAGAATGGTCTGCACAGGAATGGACGGTCTTACAGTTCCGGCCATTCGTATCCCTCCTTCTCTAAAATCTTGCGCAGTTCCTTCAAAATGCCGATTCGGCGTTTGCTGACCGTCTGATGAACGATGTGGAGGTATATTCACCTCCTATAGGCTTTTTTGAAATATCAATTAAAACTACATCACCTCTCGAAGGATGGTAATTCACCTGGTTGATCAAAAGGATATCTTTATAGTCTATGCAGTTTTGCAGATAGTCTGGGATCTGCATGGCCTCCAGCTCGTCGATATAATACCTGCCCAGGTCGTCATAATCAGTGATATTTGGATTTACCTCATAGCAATCCAGATTCTCCGTCAGGTTAATCATATCCTGCAGGCTACCGCCGTGGTCGCCCACCGACATGGCCGCCTGGAACTGCTCGTACTCGCTCTGGCTCATTTCATCCAGTTTGGAAGCAAGATAGTTCAGTTCGTCCAGATTGACGTATTCTCCCAGCTTGTCGTACAGGCCATCCACATAGCAGTCATAGTCTGTAATGAACCATTCCTCATAGGTGTATCCAAAATCGTCCTTCTGGCCGATGCCGATACTGTCCATAGCGGCCTTGATTTCTTCCGCTGTGGTGGGAAACTTCACCCATTCGCCTATCAGTTCGCCCTCATTGTATTTGCCGAGGTTTGTAATGAAAGCGGCGAAGGGATATTCCCGGTCATATTCATATGTAGGCATCCTGCCGCCTCCTTACCGCTCCGGCCCTGTATGGCTGATATTCCGCTCCGGAGCCGCCTGGGCAGCGCATTCCTCCTTGGCGGCGTTCAGCCTATCCCGGAGGGAGGGGCGCTTTTCCAGCTTCGTCCGAAGAATACTGTCCAGATCCCGATTTGACAGGTCTGCCAGATTATCCTGGGGCACCTGAAACATAACAGTGCGCTCCCCGACCTGGGCGTAGACCTCAATGGTCTGGAAGCGGCGATTATACTTATTCGCCAGATCGTCAGGCAAGGAAGTGATTTTGTCCCCATCCATGCCGGCAACCAGAAAGGTGCCGGCAATTACGTCATAGACCTGGCCCCGGCCATTGTAGAGGGCCCGGTTCCATTCCAGACCGGATTCTCTGTTGTCCTCCCGGTAAAGCACGGCTACCTCCGGTCCGAAGGGGTGGGTAACGGAGTAATCGCCGCCCAGAATGCTATGGAAATCGCTTTCTTCCACTTCCCGCAGGCAGGGGGCTTTCCGTGGCTCCACCACAAGAACTTGCATGGCTGTGGGCAGGTCATCCAAGGCTGGGTCATAGGCGGTGAGCTTTTTGTAGTCCTGTAGGTCAGAATAGAGCGCGTCCTGTTCCGTCTGGCCTAGGTCCTTCAGCCTGGATTCCAGGAAGGCAATCTTGCCATCTGTCAGCCAGTCATAGAAAGCTGCTACCTGGGATCGCGTCTCCGGGTATTTTTCGGCATAGCCGGTGTCAAAATCCCGAAAGAAGCTGTCACACTGGATCGCCAGATCCTCCGCCCAATCCTTCTTTTCTTCGGCGGTCAGCAGAAGAAGCTCCGGGGTGAACACGATGTAGCCTGCCGGGATCGTCTCCGGTTTGCCGTCGTAAAACTCCGCAAATGGGGAGTTGGTGGGAGAGATATAGCAATCGTCCTCAATGGAACCGCCCTCGGATTCCGCAACATCCCGACCAAACGCCTCATAGTCAATGTAGTCCTCCAAGGCCCGGAGCGTGGAATAGTCGTAGGTGTCCCGCTCGTGGAGGACGTATTGGGCCAGATCCTCGTAGTCCTGGATGTTCGGCTCAATATCGTAGCAGTCCAGATTCTCCGTCAGGTTGATCATGTCCTGGATGGTGTCACAATGCCTGCCTGTATCCACAATGGCCTGGTAGGAACCGAACTCCCCGTCCGTCAGGGCTTCCAGGGCAGCCGCCAGATAGTTTAGCTCGTTAATATCCGTACAATCTTCCACCGCGGCGGCGTTGTATAGGTGGCAGTCCACCTCGCCCAGATACCAGCCCTGCCGGTCCCCGCCGATATTTTGCAGCAGCTCCCGGAGTGCCTGCTGTGTGGTGGGCAGCTCCAACCACTGCTCCCGCTCCCGCTCCTCTTTGTTGACAACGCGGACAGAAATGGGGAAAAGAGACCCATCATACCGTTTTTCCAAATCGTGACCTCCTTATGTTTTCTTTTGAAATTCCAGCTTGTAGTGAACATATTTTTCGCCGGTGTCATCCAGCAGCACCGCGGCATCGTAGGAGATACCCTTCTTTTCGGACCACATGCCCTTCACCAGAACCCGCCCCTTTTTCAGAAGGTCAGCCGCCATTTTGGTGGTCAACACCTTTTTCCGGGAAGTCCAGAACCGGTCATCCTTCCAGAGAACAAAGCCGCAGCTCCGATCCGAACAGGCAAAGTTCTTCTTGCCCTCATAGACAGGCTTCCCGCAGCGGGGACAGACACCCACACTTTCCCGTTCCGGGGCAAACAGCGTCCGGCCTTCCTCGGATACCTGGGCATGGTCGGAAACAAGGGTTTGTACCATATCTCGGATACCATCCAGAAAGGTATCCGGGGAGGCGGAACCCCTGGCGATCTCCGTAAGTTGCTGCTCCCATTCGGCGGTCAGCAGCGGTGACTGTAACTGTTCCGGCAGTACAGTAATCAGAGAGTTACCCAAAGCGGTGGGGACGAGAACAGTTTTCTTCTCTTTCTTGACCCGTTCCACAAGCCCAGTGGATACCAGCTTTTCCAGAATCCCGGCACGGGTGGCCGGAGTACCCAGGCCCTTGCGCTCGGCATCCTCCGGCATATCCTCAACCCCTGCCCGCTCCATGGAGGACAGCAGGGTGTCCTCTGATACGTTTTGTCAAGGGTGTTTAAGAACTTTTTTCGCTGTCATTCAAAATCAGACGCTTGATTTTGTCGCTCATGGTTTCTTTGCTCGTTTCACTGAAATAGATTTTGACGCGGTAGGTGGTCTTTCCGATTTTCTTTATCATTACAGGTGGCGCGGCTTCCTTTACGGTCAGAGGGGAAGCGGTTGCGGGGGTGCTGCGGTTGCTGGTGTCGTTGTTCATAGGCTCTCCTTTCCATGAGAAAAGCCCCATGCGGTCATACATGGGGCGGTGGTTTTGAGGTTGAAGTGGCGAAGTGGCAAAGTGGCAAGGTATCTGGGTTTTGCCACTTGGATTTTGCCGTTTCACTTTTTAAGAGCGTGATACCATGCCGCGCCAATGCGCTTTGAGGTAATGCGCCCGTCAAGGTTTCTCTTTGCCGCCCGGACGGTACGGGCGGATATGCCTGCTTCTGTGGCGGCTTTCTCTATGTCCTCGCTGGCAAGCTCTTTCCCGTCTGCCAGTAAATCCAGTATCAGCCGTTCCGCCTGTTCGGTCTTGGTGGCGGTGTTCCCGCCCGCGCCGGACAGCAGCTCGTCAGCGGTGATGTCGTATTCGCCTATCCACGAAAAGCCCGTTTCCGGGTCAAGGCAAAAGGCAACGGGCTTGCCCTCCGGCGCAAGGGAAGATTTGTCATGGACGATAACGCGCACATTCGGTTCTCGCTTCACGCGCCCGATCAGCAGGACGCTCCTTGCTGCGGCGCGGAAGTCGATAGAACCTAAGCCCCGGTATGCGCTCTGCCCTCCGGCAGCTTTGTTGAGATGTCCGATAAGGATAACGGCGCACCCGGTACGCTCGGCAACATCGGCAAGGCGGC
>ERZ780167.1921-NODE-1921-length-17158-cov-11.984038_pt1 | contig 17158 bp, 10 predicted proteins | sample MGYA00510982_ERZ780167 | MGnify/ENA primary metagenome ERZ780167 (study PRJEB29588, sample SAMEA2146107) | human gut metagenome | biome: human gut; feature: human-associated habitat; material: faeces | place: Denmark | collected 2008/2010 ... | reverse complement strand
CAGTGGTGCTACCGCCAGTGGTGCTGCCGCCAGTGGTGCTGCCGCCAGTGGTGCTACCGCCAGTGGTGCTGCCGCCAGTGGTCACATTGATACCGCCAGCCACAATGGTCGGGGAGAGATTAACATTCTGCGCATTCTTAAAGGTGGTCGTATTAAGCGTTACCTGCGCACCATCTGCGTAATCTGCTTTTACATTGAATGTCAAGGTAAACAGCACGCCATCCTCTGTGCATTCCTTTTTATCGGCAGCGGCAATGAAATTCACCTTTCCCGTATCTTCTTTGCCGATAAAGCTGCCCTCAATATTTCCCTTTTCAGCTTTTGTCAGCTCCAGTTTACCTGCGTCATACTTGACGGTAAAGTCAAAAGCCGCAAAGCCCGGGTTCCCGGCAATGGAGACATTCAGCGTAACCGTGTCGCCCACTTTGACCGCTTTTTTCATAGTCTCAACGGTGATTGTAGCTGCGCTACCGCTACCTGTATCAACTGCCACAGCCGCGGTAATGCACATGGTAAATACCACCGCCAGAGCAAGAAGAACAGACAGCACGCGTTTTCTGTTTTTCATGTTTTTTCTTTCCTTTCATTATAAAAATGTGTTGTATCACAGGATACACAAATGAGGTTTGATCCGTCGGGGGTGCCTTTTTATTGGCACCCCCGACGGAGACAGGGGGATGACTCAGTCGTTATAGCCAGCCAGTCGACGCTGGAGCGTCCAAGCATCAAAAATATCAACATCGCCATCGCCATTGATATCGCCATTAGCAGGAATGATACCTTCTACTTCATACCCCGCAAGGTAGCGACTCAGTGTGTAGACATCGAAAATATCAACATCGCCATCGCCGTTGACATCTCCTACCAAGGTCGTCTGCTGGGCAAAGCGCTTATCCATAACGGACAGCCGTGCATCGATCCACGAGGTCATGTCTGCCACGACACTCTCATAGCTTGCGCCCTGCCAAATGTGGCCGTCGGCCTTCGGATCACCAATGCGAATGAAGTCCCAAAGCTTATAGTTCATGGCTGCACTGTCCTTCAGGAGATTATACTGATGTGCAATCGTGCCATTATTACCCAGCCACTCCCGCACTGCCGGGGCAAAGGTGCTGCTGTAATACTCGGCTACCGCAGTCTTAAAGGCCGGAATTTGAATCAGCGCCTTTGCCAGATAGTGATAGTCCTCAATGTCGGCAGCATTTGTCTTGGTCCAGCCGGTACCGAAGGTCATATCCTGATCCCAGATGGGACCGGCAAACATCTTGCCGTCTGCATCCTTGTAGAAGTAGACCGAGGAAATAAATCCGTCACAATTCAGCGCCAGTTCCTGCAGAAGGAATACCTTGACCAGTGAATCCATATCCACATAGTCATAGAAATACTTCCCGGTAGAGGTATTATAGCCCGTATAAGCGCCGGTTTTGTCTGTTGCGTAAACAGCGTCCTCAAAAGCCTGATAGTACTCGCTTATATAACGCATGGCTTCTTCGCCGCACCACTCAGGGCTCTTGACATTGAACGCAACACCCTGGCGAGTCTTGAAGCCACTGGCCTCATCCCACCTATTGTGGTTCAGCTCGATAAGGTAGCCACCTGTTATATTTGCAGGCTCCTGCAGTCCCTTTGTGTATTGGAATTGCTGACCATAGGCATTCTGAGACAAGTCGGTGCTCATATTGTCTCCATAGCTTGGGTTTTGTGCTTTGTACGCCTCTTCCATGTCAGTTATGGCCACGGAAGCTGCGCCGACAGAGTTCTTCTCGCTGAGCAGATAGACGCCGCGATACTCACCGTCATAGTAAAGGTTTACCCAATTACAGCTTGCGGTATACGCAAGGCCCAGCTTAGTTGCCAGGTCCTTCATAAGCTTGTCATGCATCTGCGTCGCATCAAAGTAGCTGGCCAGCAGCACCCAAGTCTTTACCTGCTCCTTATTCCCCAGCAGATCGGAAGCCGTGTTCAGCTTGATCTGATAGGATTTCTTATCTGCATAGGTAAAGGTAGAATTGCCCCGCGCCTTAATTTGCTTAAGTTCACCGGAGTAAATAGAACCACCATCCGCGCTGACCATGCTCATAGATCCGGTTGTAATATTCTTTTTGTCTCTATCTACCCAATCGCGTCCCTGAGCAGAGTTACTACTGGTCAGATACACGGTAGAAATGGGCGACGCCTGCATCACACGGAAGGTCATTGTCTGGCCCGTGCCAACAGAAGCGGTGATTTCCCGATATCCAGCTGCATTCACTTCTGCAACAGCGGTAAGATCTACGGAGCTACTCCAATAAACAGTTCCCTTGTTGCCGGAAAGTGAGATTCTATCACTCGTGGGCTCTGTGACAAAGGTCAGAGATAGCTTTTTCAAATCCGCAGACGACGGCAAGAAGAGGTACTTTGCACCGTCGACCTCCGCAAGGTCAATCGTTTGCCCATTCACCACCGCACTCACTCCGGTGACATCGGACGGCTTGGGGGCAGTCCGTGCGTGGAGAATATTCGACCACTTAGCACTATTGTAGACCTCGTTGTTTTCCGTAGGAACTTTCGTGCGGCCGGCTGCCACAAAATAGTAGTCCGTATCCGCTGTCAGCCCGGTGACGCTAAATGTAGTTTCGTAGGTAGTTCCCAAGGGGGTTCTTGTGTCTTTGTCGTTGTTTTTATTACACTGGAAAACCTCGTAATACTCCGCGCCCAAGGCCGCAGACCAACTTAGTGTCAGCGTTGTTTCTGTGGAAGTCTCGCATTTGAGATTCTTTACATCGTTGGGGACAATAATGTAGGTCAAGGTTTTATTTCCGTAGTAATCACCGCGGCCCTCGCACTTAATCTCAGCCTTGCCCACATTTTTGCTGTCAGGCCATTGCACATAGAGGTCCGGGATTCTGCCATTAATAAGATTGGCATCGTTATTCTGCGTCAGAACATAGTCTCCGCGCTTGGCAAAGCTGCCGGGACGAACTCCACTGCCACTATAGTAGTAACTGGGTATCGAGGTAAGGTCGCGAGGGTTCTCAGGTGTTCCCAGCTTAAAGACGACTTCCTCGCTGTTTATATCAATACCTTTCGTATGGCATACAGTGCAGATGTGATTGTCATCCCATTTGTGGTCCACAGGCCGTTGGAAATCAGATCTATCCTTTGCCCCGCATTCCGGACAGGTGTAGGTGATATAGCCTCCTGTTACGCAGGTGCGGCTATCACTCTGCGAAGTGACATAGGCGTAGCCATTCGCACAGGCATGGTATCTGCTGTCACCCAGCGATGCAAACTCGTTCTTCATAGGTACGCCATTCTTGAGAATCACTTGCTTGCCATCGGTGGTATCCAGCAGTCCACTGAACGCATACGCTCCCGTGGGCTCCAACGCCGTATTGCAGACCACGCAGGTAATCGTCCCCGTGGACATATCATACTTGCTGGAAGCATCTACCTTGTGGTTACCCAGCTCGCAGTCGGTGCGCGTCTCAGTGTAAGAATCCAGCTCCGTGCCGTCATACTTGACTGCCTTCACCGTGAAGGTCTCCTCCGTGGCCTGCACCGTCAGGTACATACCGGTATAATCGTTGTGCGGGATCGCTTTTACATACTCATCGCGGTCATGGAACTCATTGCTCTTGCCACTGAGGTCACCGCAGACATAGTACACGACACCGCCGCGGCTATTTTCATCCTGCGCTACGCCTCCGATCATAGGATAAGTCCGCGCATAAGCGTGATCATCCCCACCGAACACAAAGTCAAAGCCCGCCTTTTCAATAGAAGAGATAATCTCCGGCGTTGCAGAAACAGACTCTGTGCCATAAATCGGCTCATGGGCTACAAGAACTTTCCAGATGCAGTCAGTGGTCAGGTTTTCGGCAATATCGGCAAGGGTCTCCGCCAGTTTCGTTCCGTTGTTAATAGCAACAACACAAACCTTACCATACTCCATCTTGTACCAGCTATTCTGGGTACAGACAGGCAAATCATAGATCGCGTTACTAATTTCACCGTCCCGATCACCATAATATTCGTGGTTGCCCATAACATGGATCATGTCCACACCGCCGAGGGTCTTGCTGTTGACCGCGTTTAGGAACGGGCGCCAGTTTTTAACATACTCCGTTACATTGTCAATAGCATCGCCAGTCTGGATAGCAAAATCATAGACCGTTTCGTCACTTGCCAGATCCTTAAGGACATGGCTCAGGTTGGCAGTATCCGAGGATTGAATATCGCCGAGGATAAAGAAGTTGGTCGACTCAGCCCCTGCCGCAGGCATCTTAAAGCTCTGCGTATCAGACCATGTCTCCCCGTCACCCACCTGATAGTAATAGGTCGCGCCGGGCGTCAGCCCCGCAAGGGACACCTTATTGCTCCGCAAAGCATCACCATGGCTGCTCTGCACAAAGGTCTGAATGGTAGAGTTCCCCTCCACCGTGGCAAAATTGGTCAGGTCTTCTGCGGTAGAATATTTCACGAAAGCCTTTGCTTCAGAACCATCAATCTGGGTAAGCCAAGTTATGCTCTTAGCATTTGGCTCAGATACGCCGTTGGTCATGATGCCAAAGGGTTTGCCCTCGTTCTCCGCCGTCCTCTCACAGACGATCACCCGCTGATTCCAAGAACGCCCGCTGTTGGCCTTTTCCGCATAGAAGGTATACTCACCCGCAGCATCAAAGGTATAGGCCAATTTACCCTTCATATTTGTTTTGCCCAGCAGCTCGGTAGCCTCATTAGAATCTTTATTTACCTGATAGATATTTGCACGGGAAACAGGCTTTCCCTCTGCATCCGTCACAGTTAGCGCCGTCGCCATTCCGGCAACGACCTGCTCACAGCTAAGTTGATACCCCGCCGTCAGCGCGACCTCCTGCTCCGTACCGGAGAAGGTATACTCCGTACCATCGGCAATGGTATAGGTTCCCTGCGTGACGGTGTATTTCAGTTTGCTATCCTGCGCAGCGTCCGCGGGGATTTTGATCGTAAGATACCCCAATTCAGAGACATAGTCCCCCTCTGCTACGCTTTGCAGGCCAAATAGCCGTGCCATAAGCGATGCCGGTTTCTTCTGAATCGTAATCTTAGCCTGATTCTTACTCCGCAGCGCGTTTGTATCCAGCGTTAACTTATATCCGTCAACACCTTCCACCGTTGCGCCCTCAAGATACTTCGTAGCATCACCCATGGTGCTGAAGTCCACTGTCACCTCTGCTGCGGTCACATTCTCGCCGGTATTGTTCACAACGCAAAGGGAATACTCCTTGCCAATCTCCGGGGCCTCCGGCTGGGAGAGAACATTGATAGCAGAGCGCATCCCCTCCTGGTTTTCCACCCGGAAGGTACGGGTCTCGGTGGTCACATTGCCGTAGAAGTCCTTGAGCCGGATTGAGAGGGTGTGGGAGCCGTTACGGAGGTTCACGCCCTTAAGATAGAGCGAGCCTTCGTTGACTTCCAGCTGTCCGGTATAGTCCTTGCCGTCCAAAAGCACGCGGATACCGCTCTGATCGATACCGGTGGCATACTTGTCGGTGAGTTCACTGTCAGAATACACCGCCGAGAAGGTGAGGTTACCGCTGTTCAGCACAGTAGAGCCGTCCCCGGCTAACACTGTGCCGCTGCCGGTCTCCGTAACAGACTCCAGCACAGGACGAGTGATATCGTTGGTGTTGGTACCGTAGATAAACTGCAGATTATCAATATAGAGATAGCCACTGCCTTTGGCACAGTTCTGAGCCGACACCACACGAACTGTGTAACCGCGCGCAACGTCAACGGGCATCTGGAAAGAAGAAATGTCCGCTTCCACCCAAATCCAACCCTTACCGGCCCAGTCACCAAGCTTACTGCCGCTCACTGCGCCGTCAGCATTGTAGCTGTAGTATTGCATATAGGCGGTCGTTCCGTTCAATTCTCCGTCAAAATACGAGGTTGAGCCATCCTCATTTATTTCTATGTGGGATGTGGCGGTGAAAGCCCCTGTCTGTTTCGATGCATGACCCTTCAAAACAGCCTTTAGCGTGGAGTCACCGCACGTACAATCTGCGGGCACATTGATCCACATACCAATTTTGGTCGGCTGTACCGTATTGATAAAAAGGTCACCCGAAAAGCCAAAGTCTGCCGCTGCAACCACTGTTGGATTAACTTTCGTAAAGTCGTAGCCGAGCTTAAACGCATATTGGCCAAAGCGGACATTTTCATCTTCATCGGCGCTGACAACCTGATTATATCCTTCAGGGAAATTCACGCCCTTACCAGTCGTATCACGAACCCAAAGACGATCCGTTCGGACTTCCTCTGGTGTCAGATAGCTGTTGCCTCCTGCGCCGTTGGACTTGTCTACATGGCAAGTCCAATAGTCTGTTGCCGCCACGTTGTCGTGATCCTCAAAGTCCATGAGTACCTGCGGTTCCAATCCTACAGCCAAGTCGACCTCACCGGTCACATTTTTATTGTTTGCCAAAGAAACCTTTGCTGTTGCACGCAGTGAGTTGTTTTTATCAGCAACAAACTGATTTCCACTGAATGTGCCAACAAAAAACTGATGGTTCAAGTTCACAAGCTTGGAATTATACTCAGCATTGCATTCAGACCACCCGTCATCGGTTAGAATTTCAGCTTTGTCATGGGTCAAAGTAACAGAAATTGAAATCTGTCCGCCCTCGTTGATTGAACAGATTACATCCCGCTCCGTAAAATATGTCTTATATGTAACAGCCTCACCGGCCCCCCATTCAATAGTTTGAGTTACGCCAGTATTTCCCGTTAAAGACATATATATCTTCGGTTCAACGCCCCAAGGTGTCTTTGGTTGTTCCAGATTCGGACCTGTCCATTTAAAAGGCTTACCTCCGCTCCATTTCTTTGAGAATCCATAGCCTTTCTCTTCAACCAGTGCATTATACTTATAGCTAATGGGCTTACTCTCATTCAGCGTCCACTCAAAGTCCCCATCCTTATACCTGACCTCACGGCCTTGCCATGTGGGCTTGAAGGTCAGGTCGCTGGTCTCACCAAAGTCTATGGAAACACTGGAGTTTGTAAAGCCCAGTTTATCCGGCCACTGAACCTGAATGCTGGTCTGGCCAACAATTTTTTCACCGGATTTCAGGCCCACAGTAACTTCGCCACAGGTATCGGCTGCCGTGTTAAGTAGTCCTTTGGCATCAATACTTCCGTTGCCAGAGAGAACCGTCCAGGCAGCGTCCTCGGGAACATCTGCACTGCTGCCGGCCGCATCTACGCCAGCTGCGCTAAACTGCACCGTGCTGCCGGGGGTGTAAACCTCCGCATTGGGTGTCAGCACTGCGTGATCGAACTGCCCTGTGGGCTGTGCCTTAGAAAGCACCATAATGGTGTTGGACACCTTGCGCTCGTAGCCATCGGACGGACGGCAGCGCAGGGTCAGGCCAGCCGATGTACTGTTTTCCGACTCACCCTCACGCTGGGTTGCGAAGGTGGAGGAGCCGCCGCCGTCCAGATTAACGGCCTGCACGCAGCCCAGAGACTCCATTGTAGCACCGACCTCCGCCATGGTCATGCCAACGGAATAAGGTGCCTGGCGGCCGTCTACCATCATCATTACCACCGTACCGTCCGCCTTAATGCCGATGGCTGTGCGGGATGCACGGGTAGAATTGTCAAGGTCACTGCGGGCGTGGCCATCTTCAAAAATATCGCCAAAGCTGGCAACTGCCTCCAGCACATTGCCGGCCGCAATGGCTGCATTACATTCCTGCGCGCTGGTGATATGCGCACTGCCGTCTTTATCGATCCAGAATGTAGTGCTGGTCGGCTCATTGATCACAGTACCGCTCATGATAAAAGCACCCGCGGGACGCCCATTGCTCATGTCGTAGCCGCCAGCATTGATCGCGCCCACAACATTGGTGTTGCGGCGGGTCTGCATACTCTGCGCCTGTTTGGTCGTCTCCGTCATGGCCCAGTTTCTGCCGGTTTTAATGGTGTCAATGTCATCGTCACCGTAGCCCACTGCCACAGAGGCCGTGGAGTCCTTGCCGACCTTGATCTCCATCACATGCCCCATCATCTGCTGTGTCAGCGATGCATTATTTAAGATCCATTCATACTCTGTCACATCGGGTGTGACAGCATATTTTTTCTCTGATATTTGCTGAATCCCCAGTGTTCCAAGGCCTCCCTCCGCCTTGGTATCCACCGCCAGCACCTGCATAGGGATCAGAGAAACCACCATGCACAATGCAAGCAAAACCGTTAGCATTCTTCTTCGCATCATTTCTTCTCCTTTGTTTTTATTGGGCTTCATTTTTGAAAACTGAACACTCTTTATTCAACGCCGGTTTAAATGCAAAAAGAGATTGCCCCCCATGGGGCCTGGTAATTTTACTGCAGTCTATACTTACATATATCTACAGTGTATTATACACCTTAAGAATGGAATTGCAAGGGGATACTTCGAAATTTTGGCAAAAATTTTTTAAAGTGTTGTCCTCTCGGTTCGATATAGTAATTTATGTATTTTTTCCCGTTTTTTACCAGTTATAGGTTTTTGCCCTATCGACGAAGATCTGGCGATATGTCGTTAATCTTCTGCAGCATATCTGCCACCGAATATTGAAAAATCACCCCAAATACGGCAGGTCATGGATTTGCCGCATTTGAGGTGGGTTATACTGTTAAACTTACCGGTTACTGTCCTCCGGTGCAGGTGCTTGTTCGCCGCCGGTGACGCCCTCCGGCTGTGCCGTTGCCGAGTCTGCCGGAGTGTCCGGGGTGGAGGCCGCACTTTCCTCCGGAGAGCTGCTCGGCGCCGCCGAGGTGGTCGTTGGCTCCGCTGGCATATCGGCAGGATTGCCGGTTGTTCCGGTTGTGTTGCCGATTATACCGTCGCTGCTCAAATTAGGGTCACCGGAGTAAGTTCCCCATTGGGGAGTGATCGTCAGCTTGCTGTTTGCATCGGCGTTTACCGTAAAGCGCAATTCGCCGGTGGGGAGCTGCTCGGTATAGTGGTCACCCTCGGCATAACTGATTTTGCAGTATCCGTTTTGGGCCGTGCCGGTGGGGGTGAGCGTGATAGTATACTCTCCTGCGTCGGTAAAGGTGACTGTGGTAGTGCCGCTCTCGGTTGTAATTTCTACTTTATCGTTTTCATCAGCAGATACATCGACCGTATAGGTGGCAGCCTGAATCACCGCCGTCCCTGAGGAGGCGGTGGCGGTAAACCACGCCCAGCTTACGCCGCACAGACAGAGGGTACATACGCAGATGGCCAGCACGGAGGGCACCAGAATGCGGGCCAGGCCGTCTCCGTGGGGCTGGCCGCGTTTTTGGCGGCGCGGGCCGGGGATATTCATGGCGCCATCTCCTTTCTGGGAGCTTGCATAGGCAATCAAAAGGCATATCGCCCTACCCCGGGGATGTGCCCTTTGATTGCCCCTCCGCCCTTAGGCGGAGGGGACTTGAAAATCAAAATTTACTTAGGAACAACGGTGTACCAAGTGTCGGTGCCGTGGGTTTCAGTCACAACCTTGTAGCCGTCGGCCACGAAGTTGGTGTGCGCACCCTCAGCCTGGCAATCCGCCGGGTTGAAATTCACGAAGGTACCGCCCGTAACGATGATCTTAGCGGTGCCGTTTTCGCGGTTTGCGTCATAGCAGTTCAGAACAAATTCGTCGGCTTTTGTAGTGTCCGGATACTTCTGCTGTACGGAGTAGAAGCCGCCCTGAATAATCGCAGTGCCCTCCAGGACATAAACGGCGTGGATATTGCCGTTAAAGGTGCCGCTTGTAATGGTGACGGTAGAGCCGTCCTGAACATCCACGGCATAGCAGTCGTTTGCCTTGGCAGCAAAGGTGCCGTTACCGGTAATGGTCAGGTTAGCGCCGCTCCGAGCGGAAACCAGGGACCAGCTATTAGGAGTAGTCTCCCAAATATCTTTCGTATTTGCAAGTTTCTTGCCATCGAGGTCAAGTGTGGACTTAACATTTCCGCTTACGGTAATCGCCTCAGTCGGGGCAATGTCCTTGCCAAGTGTAACAATCTTTCCACCGTTCAGCAAAGCGGTAAGTTCAGCCTGGTTTACTGCCGGATAAGTAGCATCCTTATCATACTGGGTGCCGTAGCTGTCGCTCTCCACCGTGTACTGCGTAGCCACTACATTCAGACCGAAGTTGATGGAAGCTGCCTTCTCGGCGGAAATGGCGTTGGCCTCGTTGCCCACCGTTTCGGGCATATAAACCTTAATGCCGAGAATCCCCGCATCGCCGGGCTTCAGCTCGTGGACACTTCCGTTGGAAGTATATTCCAGCTCAAAATTGGCAAAATCGCGATGCTCCCAAGCAAGGACATTTCCTTTTACAAAAATCAGCTGTTCCATCACGTAACTAACATCATGCGGACCGGCATTAGGATCATACTGCTGGATGGGGCTTGTAGCGACCTTCAGGTAGTTGGAGAGCTTATAGGGTTTACCGTCCTTGTTTGTACCGGCGGTCTCCGAAATAACATTCATGCCGATCTTGTACTTGAGTGCCAGGTTACCGGCATTCTTGATTTTCAGCTCCACCACTCTTGTGTGGCCCGGCTCAAACAGAGTGCCCTCTGCGCCGAACAGGTCGGTGGCATTGTCGAGGGTTTTCCACTCGCCGTTTGCGGTGGTTCTGTACTGCACCTCAAGGTCCAGATTCCCCGCCTGGATCTTATTGACCCCGGTGGAGGCGGTGTCGGTGAACCACGCGAAGGTGGCGCCGATGAGCATGGTCACGCACATGAGCAGAGCCAGTGCGCTGGTGAGCAATGCCCGCTTGGTGGATTTGTTGTTTTCCATCATGTTTTCCCTCCCAATTGTATAATTTCAATGACAATATGTAAACACTGTCTTTCCAGTGATCACACCGGGGCAGTATCTGAGGGCGTCTCGTCCTTTTGCGGGGTCTGGCCGCCGCTTTGGGCCATCTGCGCCTTCATCTGCAGCAGCTCCTGCATCATCCGCTGGGTCTCGGCGCGGTCGGCGGCAATCTTATCCCGCTCGGCCTGCAGCTGGGCCTGCTGCTCCGCCTTGTACTTGCGGAACAGGCGAATACACCGCACGCCCTCCAGCAAAATCAGCACCAAAAACGGCACCAGAATGCACACGATATACCCGGGGGTGGACTTCAAAAACTGGAAGAAGGTGCCCACCTTGGGAATGTGGCTGCTGTATTTGCCCAGCACATAGGGATAGGTGACCACGGTCTCGTCGTCCGTGTCCGTGGTGGTGCCGTAGGTGATAAAGCCCGGCTCGCCGCTGGCGTCGGTGGTGAGCCTGCGTATCTTATGGGTGACGGTTTCCCCGTAGTTTGCGGTGTTTTGGGAGGTGTAGGCGATGATGTCACCCTCCTGCAGGGTGGCGGGGTCAACCTCCTTGACCAGCACCAAATCCCCGGCATTAAAGTCGGTTTTGCTCATGGAGTCGGACAGGACGATGAACGCCTTGTAGCCGAAGAGCTTCCGGTCCGCCCGGTCAAAGGTGGACACGGATATGACGGTGAATACCATCATCCCCACGGCAAAAACCACCATCAGCCACACGAAAATGCTTCTGATAACCTTCCATGCCTTCATTTGCGCTGCTCCTTATGTATCGTTTTTCACTCGAATAGTTTATTCGGATTGTTCTTGGTTTGGGTGGCCTCGGCGCACAGGGTAAAGAGGAGGTCCAGGTTCTCGCTCTCGTTGCCGCTATTTTCCGGGTAGTGGAAGGTCACGGTCAGATTCCGGCGCTGGCCCACCGGCAGAATATCCTCTGCGGCGGTGACATTCTCCCGAGTCAGCTGCCCGGCGGTGCCGGTGCAGAGGACCTTGTCCCCGTCCTTTACCGTCACGGTCAGCACATCGGCAAGGCCCCCGGAGACATTGTCCAGGTACAGCCGGTAATACACATCCCAGGTGCTGTCGTTTTCCACGAAGAAGCTCTTTACAACGGTCATCCCCGGCTCAAAACGGAACTCATGCTCCCGGATCACGGGCTTGCCGTCGTTGAGATTGATTTTTACCTCCCCTGTGTGGAAGCGGTTGTTCTCCACGGAAACGGAGGTATATACCAGAGCAAAGGTGGTGATGCAGAGGCAGATCACAAGAATAATGATGGTGATAATGCCCCCGGTGAGCTTTTTGGCGGTTTTGGTCTCAGACATCGGCTTCGCCCTCCTTCCGCTTGCGCAGTACCAGGAGAAGGAGCAGCCCGCCGGAGCAGACCCCGGCCACAGCCCACAGCACACCCCGGGAGGTGTCGCCCGTTTCCGGGCTGTCCAGGCTGCCGGTTTCCTCCACCCACCACTGGAAGTCGGCGATCAGGTCCTGATTCTGATATGCATTGCCCACGCTGGTGTCTAAGTACGCGGTGATCTCATAGTATAGCTCCTGGGTGACGGAGCTTTCAGAGGCCAGCTTGTGCGCCAGGCTCTGGGACATAGCCGCTATCCCGCCGTCGTAGAGGGTCTCCCCTGTGGTAAGGAGCTTGACCCGCACCTGCAGCACCTGGGCTAATTTCTCGTAGCCCGGGCGGACGACGGCCTTATAATGCACGGTGACCTTGTCGTGATAGGACACCTGCACGCAAAAATACTTTGTCTCGCTGTCGCCGGGGAACATATTGCCCACCGTAAAGGGCGTGTTGTCCTCCGGGTGCTTATTATAGAGGGCAATGGTGGCCGCCTTTTGGGCCGCGGCGGCGCTCTGGGCGGGCGCCGGGGCGGAGGAGGTGCCGCTGCCGGGAGTCCGGGTGTCCTCCGTTTCGGTGTCCTCCTCGGGGGTAATCAGGTTGTCCGGCACGGTCACGGTGCCGGGATCGCTGTCGGTCAGCCTGGCGCGGATAAGGGTACCGGCCAGGACCAAAAGGCTGAGCCCCAGGAGTACAGCCAATATAATTATAATAATCTTGGTTTTCTTTTTCTGCTCCACTTCCGACTCACTCCTCCTTCAATTATTCTTTCTTCGCTGAAAGCAAAGGCATTGGCAATCGGATTCTCTTCGTCCTTAAAACGCTGAAGAGTTTTCAAATGATAATAGCGCAGGACACCCTTCTTGGGTTCCCTGCGCACACCTTCCCTTTCCGGTATCGTAGTAAGCCTACTTTATCGACAGTTCGGTACGCAACATCTCTGTATAATTTAAGTAAGTGCTGCTCACTCATGTACCCTTAAAAAATATACCATCGCTCTTTGAAGGAATCCAGTGAAATCACAGGTTTTTTGCGCTCAATTAAAAAGCTCGATTATCGAAGCGCCGAAATGACCCGCTCCCTATTCCTGCAACTGTTCTGCATGGATACACTATTTTTCCCATTGTCTTTTTTACGCTATGGATTATACAATAATTCGTTTCCTATTTCAAGTCTTTTTTAAGGAAGTCCTCGTTTTCTCATTTAGCTATGTAAAAATAATCCGTCCGTTTTTGTGCAAAAGCACGGCAATTTGACCGTCCCCCCTCTTTTGCCCCATTTCCGTCTCCGTCTGCAAAAAAACTTGCAAAAACCTATTGACAATGTCGGTTAGATGTGCTAAACTCCGTAGCAGTTAGATGAATCTAACCGCAGGAAATGATCTTCCCTACTTTCATGGCCTGCATGGCAGACCACTGCCGCCGCCTGCGCTCCGGCGTCCGGCCGGACCCTGTGGCGGCTGTCTGAATAAATCTAACGGAAAGGAGTTTTTCCCATGTTATCCTGGTTTTCTGCCAACCTATCAACCATTGTCATTTCCCTTCTCTTACTTGCTGTTATCTTTCTCATTGTTCGCCATTTGATTCGCCAGCGAAAGCAGGGGAAGCACTCCTGCGGTGGCAACTGCGGTGCCTGCGGCGCCTGCAAAAGCTGCCACAGCAAACCCTGAACTCGGAAAACTGCGAGGGTCGCCACCCCCGCGGTTTTTCGTTTCCCGCCGCATTAGCACTCTGCGGCTAAGAGTGCTAAAATTCATATTCTGTTCATAAAATTTGCTGGATTTGTTCACACCTCCGCCGTAGAATCATAATTGTTCCGAGGGGAACAGAAAAAGTAATTCCAAACCGTTTATATAGGAGGTCATCATCATGTTGAATCGTAATCATGCACTGAGTGTTTTCGATCCCTTCCGCGAGATCGAGAAAGTCGAAAAGAGCTTCTTCGATGATCCCTGGGCCAATTTTGGCCGGACCTTCACCGACTCCTTCCGTACCGATGTCACCGACGAGGGCGACCACTTCAAGATCACCGCAGATCTGCCGGGCTTTGAGAAGGAGAATATCCACCTGGATCTGAGCGACGATGTCCTGACCATCTCGGCTCAGCGTCATTCCGAGCACGAGAACAAGGATAAGCGCGGCAAGTACCTGTGCTGCGAGCGCAGCTATGGCACCTACAGCCGCAGCTTCAATGTCGCCGGCATCGACACCGCCAATATCAAGGCCAAGTACGACAAGGGTGTCCTGGAGCTGATCCTGCCCAAGGTCACCCAGGAGGCCAAGCAGTCGAAGCGCCTGGAGATCGAATAAGCGCAAACCCGCGCCAAGGCAATGGCCCCGGCGTAAAACCTCAAAAGGGATGCCCTCAGGCCACATCTTCATAAGTACAAATTGTGGCACAAGGGCGGCTGATGCGAAATGCCCCGTCGCAGGGATTTCCTGCGGCGGGGCATTTTTGACATCTTTAGGCAAAGAAATAAAACCACAGCTCTAACAAGAGAACGAAAAAAATCTTTAACACGAGTAAGACCTCCTATTGCAATATGCTGGTAAAAGCTTGCTGGCCGTTTTACTAGAGCAATAGGAGGTTTAATGCGTTTTAAGAAAGATGAATACAAAAATTCCGCAAAGTAAACTAACTTTGCGGAGCATCTTGTGATATAAATGTACTACACTTATTGGCAGAAGTCAACAGGAAAGTGCAATAATCGATTGATTAATGGAAGTTCTCCAACATTCGAATATTGTAGACAAATTTGAGATTGATAGGCAAAGGAGGATGACTATGCAGCATTGCAAAAGAGAGTATTGTAATGCAGGAACACGGCAGTGGTCGCAAAGAGGCATCTACATCCGCAAGGCATCTAAGGCCAAAAACTCAGAACAGATAATTATTAGGAGCAATGATTCACGCTACAGGGGTTATCCTAAAACTGAGAAGAATGCCATTCAGCAAAGAGGTGTGGTCACTATCCAAGAGGCCGTAACAGGCTTCTTGGCCGAAAAGGAAAACACTATAAAGCTCTCATCTTACCTGCGCTATGAGCAGATGCTGCGAAAGCATATTCTCCCATCGTTGGGCCGTGTATGTGTAGATCAGTTATCAACAAAAGCATTCACATCTTTTTTGCAGCAAAAACAGATAGATAGCGAGCTGTCACAGAAGACGTTGAAAGATATAGGCACATTATTGAAGGGCGTTTTAAAGTATGCAGAGACTACATTCAATTGCAGCAGTCCTGCACATGGCGCAAAACTCCCGAAGTATCGGCAAAATATGCCGGAAATCTTTTCAGATGCAGAGATAAACTCCATTGCCAATAGAGTACTCGATGTACCGAGTATTCTAGGAATAGCTATTTTGCTGACATTGAACAGTGGTTTGCGTTTAGGAGAGTTGTGTGCACTACGGTGGTCTGACATTGACTTTTCGTCGGGAGTAATTTCTGTTCAGCGCACAGTACAGAGATTGACCGTAGATGGAGTAGGCAAACTGGTGATCCAGCCCCCTAAAAGTTTATCATCCCTACGACGGATACCCATTCCTGCAGATATGTTAGCGTTGCTGAAACAAGTGCGTCTTTCTAATTCAATAGATAGTTTTTTGATGACAGGCACGGACGCACCTATGGCCCCTCGTACCTGTCAATACCAGTACAAGCTGTTTTTGAAGGAATGCGGAGTTCACTATCGAAATTTTCACATTCTGCGCCACACCTATGCAACTCGCTGTGTTGAACGGGGAATAGATGTGAAAAGTGTGAGCGAAATGCTCGGACACTCAGATATTAAGACGACTTTGAATCTGTACCATCACCCATCATTAGCCCATAAGTCACAGGCCGTACAAAACATCTGCTTTTTACCTGTACAAGAAACGTTTATACCAACACAACTGATGGGTAGTGCGCTCATGCAACGTTTATGAGCTGTGAGTTCCGCAAAGTTAGTTTACTTTGCGGAAGTGCGGCAGGAAGGCCATTACATTTCTGTATTATGCCTTAATATACCCTGCTGATACACATAAAAACTTCATAGGCCCCGGGATGTCTTACAGCGGTTATCCGAACTGCGTTCTGTGCGCGGTCAGGTAATTGCATAAAAGGAACGGGAATAATAATCCCACGCGAACGGCACCGTGGGCGCAAGAATGCACCAAAACAGCAGTAGCTGTTGGACGAAAGTCCGCCATTGAGGGATGCCCCTTGAGAAGGTAGGTAGCAAACGAGGAGCAGCAGCTCCGTGGCGCGAGGCGGGAGACTTGTATGATTAGGGCCATTAGCGGTGGGCGGATTCTCCACGCGTTGTGACAGGAGTGCTTGTTGTGACAGCTATCATAGCTTGTTTACGCACTTCTATTTTGGGTGCTTGCCGCTTTTTTCAGTTTAGCTGAAAGAGGCGGCATTTGTCATCATTGAGGGGGGAAATATGTCAAACAGAGATCCACGCCAACGATTTGACTATCAAAATTGGTTAAATGGTCAGGTCGCCGAACGAGCTAAAGCCTCGCTGACAGCGCGGGATGCAGCGTTCGCCGAGAACAATGCCGGGGTGACTCGTGCGGCCCTAACGCAGTATCTAAATGTATGTGCCGCTGCGCTGGGGCATAGTCCCAGCCCCACAGAGATCGACGGTGGTGCGTTTATCGAGCAGCGATTCGGCAGCTGGGATAATGCCATGACAGCCGCAGGATTGCCCCGGCCAAAAACCACACCTAAACTTAACAACACACTGCGTTACCGCATGGAAAAAGAAAAGCTGCTGCCGCTGTTTCTTTCCGAACGCAAGGAGAAGAAGCGGCAGAAGCAGATCGAGAAGAACCTGCGGCAGGGACAGCTGGCCCACGAAAAGGCCGTGAAGCGCCGCGCAAAACGGGAAGCCGCCGAAGCAAAGAAAGCGGCTGCCGAAAAAGGCACCAACCCTTGTCAAGCCGAGACAGTCTGAACGGAGACTGTCAGCTTTCCATAAGGGTGGGAGGGGAAAAGCCGCCCCT
>ERZ780167.1920-NODE-1920-length-17163-cov-4.724924_pt1 | contig 17163 bp, 10 predicted proteins | sample MGYA00510982_ERZ780167 | MGnify/ENA primary metagenome ERZ780167 (study PRJEB29588, sample SAMEA2146107) | human gut metagenome | biome: human gut; feature: human-associated habitat; material: faeces | place: Denmark | collected 2008/2010 ... | reverse complement strand
GCTGGAAGACCTGCCGTTTCTGCCGCGGGATTACAAATATAATGTGATCCCGTCTGTGAGCAGGCAGTATGATGTGGTACATAAAATGCTGCACCGCGAGGATATTGACACGGTCTACTGGGCAGGAGATGCTGGAAAAGAAGGACAGACGATCGAGGAGAATATCCGGAAGTTCGGCGGCGTGCGTGAGGGCATGAAGGAGCTCCGTGTCTGGATCGATTCGCAGACCGAGGAGGAGATTCTGCGCGGTATCCGCGAGGCAAAAGACATGTCGGAGTATGATAACCTTGCAAAGTCGGGCGTGATGCGGACGATCGAGGATTATGCGATGGGAATCAATTTTTCCAGAGCCATGTCGGTAAAGTACGGAAAGCTTCTGAATGATGCGGCAGGAACATCGAGCTATACGGCGATTGCGGTCGGGCGCGTCATGACCTGCGTTCTTGGCATGGTTGTGATCCGGGAGCGCGAGATCCGCAATTTTACAGAGACGCCGTTTTACCGTGTCGTGGGAACCTTTCATCCTGCAGGAGAGGAAGAATGCCGGATCACGGCGGAGTGGAAGGCAATAGAAGGCTCTAAATATTTTGAGTCGCCGCTTTTATATAAGGAAAACGGTTTTAAAAAGGAAGAGAGCGCGCAGACGCTGATTGCGGAGTTAAAGGGACAGGAAGCGCTCATTGATTCCGTGGAGACAGGGACGCAGAAAAAGCGTGCGCCGCTGCTTTTCAATCTTGCGGAGCTGCAGGCGGAGTGTTCCAAACGTTTTAAGATCAGTCCGGATGAGACGCTGCAGGTGGCGCAGGATCTGTATGAGAAGAAGCTTACCACCTATCCGAGAACGGATGCGCGCGTGCTCTCCTCGGCGGTGGCAAAAGAGATTACAAAAAATATCAGCAGACTGAAAAATTTTGCGCCGGTGGCTCCTTATGTGGAGCGCATCATGAAGGAAGGGCGCTACCGGAACATTGGGAACACGCAGTATACGGATGATTCCAAGATTACCGATCACTACGCGATCATTCCGACCGGACAGCTCACAGAGCTGGAATCTTTAAACAGTCTCCAGAGAAGCGTCTATGAGATGATTGTGCGCCGTTTCTTAAGCATTTTCTATCCGCCGGCGGAGTATCAGACGGTAAAACTCGTCGTGGCGGCAGGCGGTGAGAAGCTTTATACTTCCGCGAAGCAGTTAAAGGTTCCGGGCTATCTGGAGATTGCAGGCGTTCCGAAGACGGCGAAGGAGCGGAATGCGGCGAAGACGGACGGAGAGGAACAGACACAAGGCAGTGATGCTGAGGCTGCGCGGGAGGAAGAGGAGAACGCCGGGCTTTTAGCGTATGCCGGCAGGCTTCAAAAGGGAGAGGTACTTTTTGCGGATGGCTATGCCATCCGCGAGGGAAAGACCTCCCCGCCGAAGCGCTACACGTCTGGATCGATGGTGCTCGCCATGGAGAATGCCGGACAGCTCATCGAGGAGGAAGAATTAAGAGAGCAGATCAAGGGTTCCGGAATCGGTACATCTGCCACGCGGGCAGAGATCATCAAAAAGCTGGTTCGGGTCGGCTATCTGAATCTGAACAAAAAGACGCAGGTTCTCACGCCGGAGCGGCTGGGGGAAATGATCTTTGAGGTGGTTTCGATGACGGTTCCGGCACTGCTCAATCCCAAGATGACAGCTTCCTGGGAAAAGGGACTGGACGGAATCACGCGGGGAACGGTCGTGATGGAGGATTACCGCTCAAAACTGGAGGATTTTATCCGCAGGGAGACGGTCGCCATGATCGAGCAGGATCTGACCGGCCAGATTGCCACGCGAATCCACCCGCTCGTCGGAAAGGGCGGAAAGGGGCTTGCGGCGAAGCGCAGCCTCGGCATTCCCTGTCCGGTGTGCGGAGGAACGATCGAGACGACGCCGTTCGGTTACGGGTGCAGCAATTATCAGAAAGATGGTGGCGGATGCCGCTTCTCCATCGGTACAATCGCCGGAAGAGACTTAAACGATGAGGAAGTAAAGGAGCTTTTGACCGAAGGACATACCGGCGTGCTGTCCGGGTTTGTCTCGAAGTCGAAGAAAAAGTTCTCGGCGAGCCTCATCCTGGAAAAGGATGATGAGGGAAAAGTTTCGGTTGGATTTGATTTTTCAAAGAACCAGCCGGAAATCCTGGAGGGTGTCGTATGTCCGGTGTGCGGTTCTGCCGTGGAGATCACGCCGTTTGGCTATAGCTGCGTCAAGCACCACGAGCATCCCGATGAATGTTATTTTTCCGTGGGAAAGATCGCGGGAAAGGCGCTGGGCGTCGATGATCTGACGGAGCTTCTTACGACCGGAAAGACCGGTCTGATCCGCGGCTTTACTGCCAGGAATAAAAAGAAGTTCAACGCCTGCTTAAAGCTGGAGCAGACGGAGGACGGAAGAAAGAATATTGCATTTGATTTTTCACAGAACGATGCCGCCGTTGTTCCCGATGTCGTGTGTCCGATCTGCGGCGGGGCGATTGTGGAGACGTCGTTCGGGTTCGGCTGCGCGAATTACAGGCAGGATGACCCGGACAGCTGCCGGTTTGCAATCGGTACGATGGCGGGAAAGGACTTAAACGCAGCGCAGGTGAAGGAGCTTTTAAATCAGGGGAGAACCGGAACGATCCGCGGATTCAAGTCGAAGAGCGGGAAAAAGTTTGACGCCTGTGTCGCTCTGGAACACACGGAAGACGGAAAAATTGAATTGAGATTTGATTTTGAACATGTCGAAGCCAAAAAGATCAAGGATGTGGTGTGCCCGATCTGCGGCGGTGATATCGTGGCGACGCCGTTCGGCTTTGGCTGTGCCAATTATGTGAAGGACGATCCGAACAGCTGCCGGTTCTCTGTCGGGAAGATGGCGGAGAAGGCATTGACGGAAGCGAATGTAAAGGAGCTTCTGACCAACGGAAGAACCGGAACGATCCGCGGCTTTAAGTCGAAGAGCGGGAAGAAATTTGATGCGCGCGTCGCACTGGCAAAGAATGAGAAGGGAAAGGTCACGGGGCTGAAGTTTGATTTTACGGATCTGGAAGCGCCGAAGGTAAAGGATGTAAAATGTCCGGTCTGTGGCGGGGATATCGTAAAGACGATGTTTGGATACGGCTGTGCCAACTATTCAAAGGAGAATCCGGACAGCTGCCGGTTCGCAATCGGCAAGATCGCGGGTGTCTCTTTAAAGGAAGCACAGGTGAAGGAACTTTTGCTCCGCGGGAAGACGGACGTGATCAAGGGATTTGTTGCGAAGACCGGCATGAAGTTCGATGCGCCGCTGAAACTGACGCCGGAAGGACAGATCGCATTTGATTTTCCGGAGAAGCCAAAGCCTGTTGAGACAACACTTGCCTGCCCGAAATGCGGGAAAATGTTAAAGAAGAGCCAGTGGTATTACGAGTGCGAGTGCGGTTTTAAGGTCTCCCGCACGGTGGCGAAGGTGACGCTGACCGAGGAGGTCATGCGCGAACTGTTAGAGACAGGGAAAACCAAAGATAAAGTGACCGGGTTTGTGTCAAAAGCCGGCAACACGTTTGATACCTGCCTAAAGCTGGAGGATGACCGCATTGTGTTTGATTTTGACAATCCCGGCACAAAGCGTGAGGGTGCTTCCGACGGCAAGGGCGGGGAGCGCATGTTCTACGAGGAATTAGAAGAAAATGCACAGCCGCAGCCGCTGGCGGCTGAGGACGGCGCACAGTACATTGAGGAGGACGTGCCTCCGTTTTATGATGCGATGGCGGAGGAGTATGCGGCTTACGAGGAGGAAGAGGCAAAACAGCAGGCGGCTGCATCCAATTTTCTGGATGAATTTCCTGAATGAGAAACGAATGGGGAAAGGAAGCAAAAATCGGATGGCGTGCGGTGCATGCTTGCTATTGACAGCCAGATAAAATGTCATTAAAATTTGAGTAGTTATTGATAGAATCCGGCAGAAGACACAGGAGGAAACAGGGCATGGAGTACAATGAGCAGGCCTTTAAAGAGAAAGCCAATTTAAAGGCAATGAAAGTATGGCTGGCTTTGATTGCGATTATGACACTGTCATACGGAAGCGACCTTTCCAAGGGAATCTATACGGCGACGCAGTATGTTGTTTTTCTGGTTATGGCGTGGGTGCCGTTTGCAATCGGACTGCTGACGTTGAAGTTAAAGGGGAGAGCGACACCGTATTATAAGGATGTCCTGGCTCTCGGATATGGCTTTTTCTATGCCTACGTGGTGTGTATCACGGACTCGGCGACCGCCTATGCATATATTCTGCCGTTGACGAGTATGCTGATTCTGTTCAAGGATCGTAGTTATATGATACGGTGCGCGGTCACAAACGAGATCGTCATTGTGCTCAGTGCACTGCTCCATGTCTTCCTCGGCCTGAATCCGAACGTGAAAATGACAGACTATTACCTGCAGTTTTCAACGCTGCTTCTGTGCTATATCTGTTACGTTCTTTCTGTCGACCACTTAAATGAATCCGACGGAGCGCTGGTGGCATCGATCCGGGATAATCTGAGCCGGGTCGTGACGACGGTGGGACAGGTAAAGGGAGCGAGTAACTCGATTGTGGACGGCGTTACGGTTGTGCGTGAGCTGGCGGATGAGAACCGGCAGGGAGCGGATTCCGTCGTAAGCAGTATGGAGGAACTCACCCGGAACAACGATGTTCTCCACAATAAGACGATGTCCTCCATGGACCGGAGTACCGACATCAGCACGCAGGTGCAGAATGTGGCGGGACTGATCGATGAGATGGTGACGCTGATCCAGGAGTCGGTCGAGCATGCGGATGTGAGTGCGGAAGAACTTGCGGATGTCATGAATACGACGAATACCATGGCGGCGCTCTCCGGCGAGGTCGAGCAGGTGCTCGAGAACTTTAAGCAGGAATTTGATATGGTAAAGGAAGAGACGGGCACCATAGAGGGGATCACGTTCCAGACGAACCTTCTGGCACTGAACGCTTCGATTGAGGCGGCGAGAGCCGGGGAAGCCGGAAAGGGCTTTGCCGTGGTGGCAGGTCAGATACAGGATCTGAGCATGGGAACCAAGACTTCTTCCGGACGTATCAGGGACGCACTGGATCATCTGGAGGAGACTTCGGAGAAGATGACGGAATCCATCACCAAGACGCTTGAGATGATCCGCATGACAAGAGAGAAGCTCACGCAGGTGCAGGAGAGTGTCACAAGCATTACCGATGATTCCAAAAAGCTGGGACAGAATATCGGGGTAATTGACGGCGCCATGAAGGAAGTGGAAGCTTCCAACAGCGACATGGTGGAGAACATGAAGCAGATCTGCGATACCATGGAGGTCATGACGGAGTGCATCAACCAGTCCGACGAAGCGTCCCGCACGATGCTCAGCAAATACGAGGAGTCTTCCGTCAATGTGGATAAGATTGAGAGTGTGGTAGGAAAGCTCATGGAAGAACTCGGTAGCGGCGGATTCATGGGAATCGGCGATGCACAGCCGGGAATGCGCGTGGTGTTAGTCGCTAAGAACGGAGCACAGGCAGCCGGGACGGAGTTCCACGGGGAAGTGTTTGAGAGCCAGAGCGACGGAGTTCTGGTAAAAATCAAGCCGGAAGCCGGAAAAACGATTGAGATAAAGAAAAAAGACATTACATATGAACTGCAGATCTGTGTCAACAATGCACTGTATACATGGGAGGATGTCAGCGTATCCGCCGCTTCCAATGCGGGTGCCAACAGCTACCGGATTGCTGTGGCGACAAACCCGAAGGTCATCAACCGCAGAAAGTATCCACGTATGCCGGTTGCCAATGCATGTACCGTGACGCTGAAAAAATCCGGCAAAGCTTACAACGGCAGGATGATCAATATCAGCGCAGGCGGTTTCGCATTCAGCGCACATCAGGAGGATTTCGCAAATGCGATCGGGCAGGATATTTTGTTGGAAATCCCGGACTTCCCGCTGGAGGAGGCACGGACGCTGGACGGACATATCATCCGCAGTACGGATAATGACGGTGAGTTCATTGTCGGATGCCGTATGCCGGAGGACAGCGAAGAGATCCAGGCTTATGTCAATAAAAATTACAGGGAATAGAGAGGAATTTGTGTGATGGAAACAGCAAAAATCAGCCAGTTATATGACTTAGGGGAGACGATTGCGGCGGAACTGTTTGCGGGACTGACCTATCCGTGGGAGGCTCTGCCGAAAATCAGCGACTTTATAAAGAAGCTGGGACCGACGCTTGACCCGGAGGTCTATGAGCAGCGCGGCGAGAATATCTGGGTGGCGAAGAGTGCGACGGTTGCACCGACTGCTTTCTTAAATGGACCTTTAATTATTGATGAGGATGCGGAAATCAGACACTGCGCTTTCATCAGGGGGAATGCCATCGTAGGAAAAGGCTCCGTGGTGGGCAATTCAACAGAATTGAAAAACGTTGTGATTTTTAATTCCGTGCAGGTTCCGCATTACAATTACGTGGGAGATTCGATTCTCGGTTACAAATCCCATATGGGTGCCGGCTCGATCACTTCCAATGTCAAGTCGGATAAGACGCTGGTGGTGGTAAAGGATCATGATGAGAAAATTGAAACAGGGTTAAAGAAATTCGGAGCAATGCTCGGCGACTATGTGGAAGTCGGCTGCAATTCCGTGCTGAATCCGGGAACCGTCATCGGAAGCCACACCAATGTTTATCCGCTTTCGAGCGTGCGTGGCGTGGTTCCGGCAAATTCGATTTACAAGAACCGCAGCGAGGTAGTGGAAAAGCGGTAGGACAACAGAAGAGGGACAGAGACAATGAAGAGAAGATGGGTGCAGGGAATGCTTCTTGCAGGAATGCTGATTTTGACAGGATGCGGCGCAAAGAACAGTTCACCTGTGGAGAACGGTAAAGATTATACATGGAACGACATTACAGTGATGCTTCCGGAAGACTGGGCGGACCGCTGTACGATCAAAGAGGATGAGAATGGATTTACCATCTATCAGACGGCTTCCTATGAGAAGATGGAAGGACTTGGCTACCTGTGTTCCTTTGAAAAAAGCGACGCATGGATGAATTACGGTGCGGGAGAGAACCTGATCGCCTACACGGAGGACGGAACGCTGTATTACCTGATGCAGCCGACGGATGTTGCGTGCGATACGGAGGATCAGACAATCGTGGAAGAGTACGGATCCATGATGGAGGAGGTCACGGCCATCGCATCAAGTGTGAAGATCGATGCGGATGACGTTCATTACGATGCCGATCAGTATGTCGTTCCGGTTGGCGCAATACTGCCGGTGACGGAGGAGAATCTGTCGGATCTGTCAGAGCAGGAGCTCTATCTGGCGGCAAACGAGATTTATGCCAGACATGGAAAAACCTTTGATGACACCTATCTGCAGGCGCATTTTGATGCGTGCAGCTGGTATACGCCCGCCGGGGGAGCGACTGCAGGCGATGCGGGATTAAGTGAGATTGAGCAGGCGAATCTGAAACTGATCAAGGCAATGCAGACGGCATATGAAGCGGAACATATATATCCGAAATCCTATTCGGCAGGCGAGACCGCAGAGATCGCTCTTTTGGACAATGGAGTTCTTAACGAAGTCAGCTACACGGTAACCGGTAAGGGAGAGCAGACGGTCTGCACACTCACGATCGACGGAACGGCGTATGACCTTGCCGAGTACATTCAGATGCACGCGCCGGTTGCGGATGCGTTTTATGTGACAGACCTTGTGGAGAACATCGGAACACCGGAAGAGGATGATGGTCTGGAGATTGCCGTACTTGATGAAGGAACAGATGGCATCGGAACGACTCATTTTTTCAAATATGATGGAGATCTTTACTATCTGGGCGAGGTCGGAGGATTCCCGTTCCGGGACCGGAATGCCGGATTTAGCGGTTTTAACGGCCAGGGCGGTGTGATGGATCTGATCCGTTACGACAAGCCGGCAGACTGCATCCTGCAGGGGTATGCCTGGTACAACAGTTCGGAGAAGAAGATCGAGCATGCGGACGGCGGGCTTTATTCCTATTACGAGCCGTGTAAGCTGGAGCATAAGGGAGCACTGACCGTGTATTTTTCGATGGATGAGACATCAGCAGAAAAAACGATTGCGGCAGGGGAGGACATCTACTGTATCCGGTCGGACGGAGACGGTTGGATGTATGTGCGTGCAAAGGACGGAACAGAAGGATTTCTACATGTGGGAGACAACAGCTAAGAGCAGCTGTTTTGACAAAAGTGCATAAAATTTGCAGTACCCACTTGTGAAAATCAAGAAAATGTGAGAGAATGAATGCAGTATGTTAAATGTGTAACAATGTTTAACAACTCAGTTCTATTTATGCGAAAGGAGTCTTAAAATGATTTACACTAAGGAAGTTGAAAACATGTGCCCAGTCGCAAAGGGCGCAAAACATGAACCAGCTCCGATTCCGGAAGAAGGCAAGTGGGTTCATTCCAAAAAAATTGAAGATATTTCAGGCTTTACACACGGTGTAGGCTGGTGTGCACCTCAGCAGGGTGCCTGCAAGCTTTCCCTGAATGTGAAGAATGGTGTGATCGAAGAGGCATTAGTTGAGACCATCGGATGCTCCGGTATGACACATTCTGCAGCTATGGCAGCAGAGGTATTACAGGGTAAGACCATCCTTGAGGCACTCAATACAGACCTTGTCTGTGATGCCATCAATACAGCAATGAGAGAGTTATTCTTACAGATCGTTTACGGTCGTACACAGAGTGCTTTCTCTGATGACGGACTTGCAATCGGTGCCGGTCTTGAGGATTTAGGAAAAGGACTTCGTTCCCAGGTTGGTACCATGTACGCAACCAAGGAGAAGGGCGTTCGTTATCTGGAGATGGCTGAGGGCTATGTAACAGGTATCGCTCTTGACGAGAACAACGAGGTTATCGGATACCAGTTCGTTTCTCTTGGAAAAATGACTGACTTCATCAAAAAAGGCGATGATCCGAACACTGCTTGGGAGAAAGCAAAGGGACAGTACGGCCGTGTAGCAGATGCTGTTAAAATCATCGACCCGAGAGAAGAGTAGGAAAGGAGACGGACGAAAATGGCATTATTTGAAGGATATGAAAGAAGAATTGACCAGATCAACGCTGTATTAAACAGCTATGGTATCAGCTCCATCGAAGAGGCAGAGAAGATTACCAAAGATGCTGGTTTGAATGTATATGATCAGGTGAAGAAGATTCAGCCGATCTGTTTTGAGAACGCTTGCTGGGCTTACACAGTAGGTGCTGCAATCGCAATCAAGAAAGGATGCACAAAGGCTGCTGATGCTGCTGCAGCAATCGGCGAGGGTCTCCAGGCATTCTGTATCCCGGGTTCTGTTGCTGACCACAGAAAAGTAGGTCTTGGACATGGTAACCTTGGTAAGATGTTATTAGAGGAAGAGACCGAGTGCTTCTGCTTCCTGGCAGGTCACGAGTCTTTCGCAGCTGCTGAGGGTGCAATCGGTATCGCTGAGAAGGCAAACAAAGTACGTCAGAAACCTCTGCGCGTTATCTTAAACGGTCTTGGAAAAGACGCTGCACAGATCATCTCTCGTATCAATGGATTTACATTCGTTGAGACACAGTATGACTACAAGGCAGCAAAATTAAACGTTGTATACGAGAAGGCATACTCCAACGGACTTCGCGCTACTGTAAAGTGCTACGGTGCAGATGACGTTCAGGAAGGTGTTGCAATCATGCATCACGAGAACGTAGGTGTTTCCATTACCGGTAACTCTACGAACCCGACACGTTTCCAGCATCCGGTTGCAGGTACATACAAGAAAGAATGTATCGAGCAGGGTAAGAAATACTTCTCCGTTGCATCCGGCGGTGGTACAGGCCGTACCCTTCACCCGGACAACATGGCAGCAGGTCCTGCTTCCTACGGTATGACAGATACCATGGGACGTATGCACTCTGACGCACAGTTCGCAGGTTCCTCTTCCGTACCGGCTCACGTTGAGATGATGGGTCTGATCGGAATGGGTAACAACCCGATGGTTGGTGCTACAGTTGCTGTTGCAGTTTCTGTTGAGGAAGCTCACAAAGCAGGTAAGTTCTAAGTAGTATCGTATTTAATTGAAAAGCAGGGAATATACTTTAAGCGGTATGTTCCTTGCTTTTTATTCTATAAATTTCTTGATTTTCCAGTGAAGATCTTTCCCAAAGCTTTGAAAAAATCCCTTGCCAAGCCGCGCACATTCATGCTATGCTACTTTACAATAGTGCAGTATTGCATGGAGAGGAATGGAACGGTTATGCTAAAGATCATTGATGATTTTGTCTGGGGAGTTCCCCTGATCGTGCTGATCCTTGCGGTTGGCATATTTCTGACGATCCGTCTGCGGGGACTTCAGATCACGAAGCTGCCGCTTGCGGTCAGACACATTATTGCAAACGAAAAAGACGGCAAGGATGGAGAGGTGTCGAGTTTCGGCGCACTCTGTACGGCACTGTCGGCAACGATCGGTACCGGTAATATCGTGGGAGTGGCGACGGCGGTCGTGGCAGGCGGGCCGGGTGCCTTGTTCTGGATGTGGATTGCGGCACTGTTTGGTACGGCGACTAAGTATGCGGAATGTCTTTTGGCGATCAGGTACCGCGTGGTGGAAGCGGATGGACATGTGGTCGGCGGACCGTTTTACTATATTGAGAACGGCATGGGCAGAAAATTCCGCTGGCTGGGACAGATCTTCGCATTCTTCGGCGTGGGAGTCGGTCTGCTCGGCATCGGAACCTTTACGCAGATCAATGGAATTACCGGTGCGGTAAGGGGCTTTTTTGATCCGGAAACGGCATGTTCGGTGCAGTTGTTTGGCAACACCTATTCGTGGAGTGTTGTGATATCCGGGCTGATACTGACTGTGTGCGTGGCGCTCGTCATTATCGGAGGAATTAAGCGGATTTCCTCCGTGGCACAGGTGGTTGTACCGTTTATGGCGCTTGTGTATGTGGTGACTGTGCTGATTATTCTGCTGACGCATTTGGGAGAGATCCCGGCAGCGCTTGCCACCATCGTACAAAGTGCGTTTGGACTCCGTGCGGCGGCAGGAGGGACACTTGGTGCAATCCTTGTTGCAATGCAGAAGGGAATCGCGAGAGGTATTTTCTCAAACGAAGCGGGGCTTGGAAGTGCGCCGATCGCCGCAGCAACCGCGAAGACCGATGAGCCGGTGGCGCAGGGACTGGTATCTATGATGGGAACCGTGATCGATACGCTGATTATTTGTACGATGACCGGATTGTCCATCATCATCACGGATACGTGGAACATCGGTCTGGACGGGGTGGACGTCACGACGAGAGCGTTTCAGATCGGGCTTCCGTTCCCGGAACACGTTTCCTCGTTTTTACTGATGCTGTGTCTGGTGTTTTTTGCATTTACAACGATTCTCGGCTGGAATTATTACAGTGAGAAATGTCTGGAATATCTGGTGGGCAACCGTCCCGGGGTATTAAAATGCTATCGCTGGCTGTATATTCTGGCGGTATTGATCGGACCGTTTATGACCGTGTCGGCAGTCTGGACGATTGCGGATATTTTTAACGGACTGATGGCGCTGCCGAATCTGATTGCACTGGTGGCGCTAAGCGGTGTGGTGGCAGCCGAGACGAAGCAGTATTTTGCAAAACAAAAGAATTTTTGATGGTTTAGCCAAAGGACAGAGTAAGTTGTTGGATACTCTGTCCTTTTTTCTGCTATAATAGAGAAAAAAGGAGGGCGCAGATGGACGAAGCACACGTATATATTGCAATTGATTTAAAGTCTTTCTATGCATCGGTAGAGTGCGTGGAACGTGGGCTGGATCCGCTTACGACCAACCTTGTGGTGGCAGACCCCGAACGCACGGAAAAGACAATCTGTCTGGCAGTATCGCCTTCCCTGAAAGCCTATGGCATTCCGGGGAGAGCGAGGCTCTTTGAGGTCGTACAGAAAGTAAAAGAAGTGAATGCCGGGCATCCGAAAGAGCGGCTGACCTATCAGATCGCACCGCCGCGCATGGCACTCTACATGGATTACAGCACCAGAATTTACAATATCTATCTGCGCTATGCGGCGCCGGAGGATATTCATGTCTATTCTATCGACGAGGTGTTTATGGATGTCACGCATTATCTGGGGACATACCACATGACAGCGAGAGAACTTGCGGCGAAAATGATACAAGACGTTTTTGCTGAGACGGGCATCACGGCAACCGCCGGGATCGGAACCAATCTCTATCTGTGCAAAGTGGCGCTCGATATTGTGGCAAAACATGTAAAGCCGGATCGGAATGGTGTGCGCATTGCAAAACTGGACGAGATGAGTTACCGCAGACTGCTCTGGAATTACCGTCCGCTGACGGATTTCTGGCGGGTAGGACGGGGCTACCAGAAGAAGCTGGAGGAGAACGGTCTGTATACGATGGGAGACATTGCGCGCTGCTCGCTGGGAGGAGAAAGAGAATTCCACAACGAGGAATTGCTATACCGGCTGTTCGGCATCAATGCTGAATTGCTCATCGACCATGCGTGGGGCTGGGAGCCGGTGACGATGGAACAGATTAAGGCGTACAGACCGCAGGTGAACAGCATAAGTTCGGGGCAGGTACTGCATTGCCCCTACGACGCGAAGGGCGCGCGGCTGGTGGTGCAGGAGATGGCGGATGCGCTGGCGCTGGATCTGGTGGAACGGCATCTTGTGACGGATCAGCTTGTGCTTACCGTCGGCTATGACATTGAAAATATTACGAACCCGGCACTTAATGCAGACTATCACGGAGAGATTGTGGCGGACCGCTATGGGAGAAAGATTCCCAAGCATGCGCACGGTACGGTCAACCTGAAAACCAGAACCTCCTCTTCCGGTAAGATCATGGAGGCGGTGATGGGGCTGTATGACGACATTGTGAATCCAAAGCTTCTCGTGCGGAGAATCACGCTTGTGGGCAACCGGCTGGTGGAAGAAGCCTGCGCCGAGGAGGAAAAACAATACGAACAACTGGAGCTTTTTGCAGATGCAGGTGGTCAGGAAGAGGAGAAAAAACAGGAAGAACTGCGACTGAAAAAGGAGCGCAGCCTGCAGGAGGTGATGCTTTCCGTGAAGAAAAAGTACGGGAAAAACGCGATGCTTAAGGGCATGAATCTGCAGGAGGGCGCGACCGCAATGGAGCGGAACAGCCAGATTGGAGGGCATAAGGCATAATGGACTGGGAACATGCGGCAGAGGAACACAAATATGACGATATCCGGATGCTTGTGCATCACAGATCGCGCGTGCATCCGCCGATGTCCCTGTGGGACCGGGCGGCGCAGTTCTCTCCGTTTGCTGCGCTGAGCGGACACGAGGACGCGATCCGCGAGCCGGCACGCCTTACGACGGAGCGCATAGAACTTTCCGAGAGCCGCAAGGAGGAGCTAAATGAGCAGCTCGTCTGGCTGCGGGAGCACCCGGATGCGAGAGAGCGGGTGACGATGACCTATTTTTGCCCGGACGCGAAAAAAGCGGGCGGTGCCTATGTGACAGTCTCCGGAGCGGTGAAGAAGATAGACGAATACGAAAAGATGCTTTGGATGGAAGATGGAACCGTCATAGCAATTGAGGAACTGTCTGCGGTTGAGATACCGGGGATGGACCGATATGAGGAAGAATAGAAGGAGCAGCATGAAGATGGAGACACAAAGATACGTGTATGAGACACATATGCATACATCGGAGGCAAGCGCATGCGCCGGCAGCACGGGCGCCCAGATGGCACGCGCCTACAAGGCGGCGGGCTACACCGGCATTATTGTAACGGATCACTTTTTTTACGGAAATACTTCGGTGGATCGTTCCCTGCCGTGGGAGGAGTGGGTACGGCGCTTCTGTCTCGGATATGAGCATGCAAAGGCAGAGGGGGACCGCATCGGGCTTACGGTATTCCTGGGATGGGAAGCATGTTATGAGGGGACGGAGTTTTTGGTATACGGACTGGATCGGGCATGGCTGCTCGCGCATCCGCAGATTAAGGATGCATCGATCGAAGAACAGTACGCGCTGGTGCATGAGGGCGGCGGCATTATAAGCCATGCGCATCCGTTCCGGGAGGAGGATTACATTCCCGAAATCCGGCTGTTTCCGGAATATGTGGATGCGGTGGAGGGCGTAAACGCCATGCATTCGAGCAGGGCGAGCGGCTGCCACAAGAACCCGTTGTTTAACGAGCGGGCTCTGGCCTATGGAAAAGAGCACAATCTGCCATTTACAGCGGGATCAGACCAGCACACCACGCATATGATCGGCGGCGGTATGGTCTTTCCCAGAAAACTGAAAGATATCCATGACTTTACCCGCGCGGTGCTTGGCAGAGAGGCGGTGGAACTGTTGGACGGCTGCCCAAGCGAGTGATTACGAACGGTTCTTTTCCCGGTATTCTTTGGGCGACATGCCCTTCTGCCGGTGAAAGGTTTTGGAAAAATAGAGACTGTTGTCAAACCCCAGCGAGTTTGCGATCGCGGTGATTGACAGGCTGGAGTGCTCCAGCAGATAGCACGCCTGCTTCATGCGGAAATCCGTCAGATATTCCTTGGGGGAGCGCCCTAGGACAGCCTCAAACGAGCGGAACAGATGACTGCGGCTCACGCCGACATAGCCAGCGATATCCTCCACGGTGATGGCGTAGGAATAATTCGAGGAGATGTACTCAATGCCTTTTTGTACATAGCTGTTCGTGGAATTCTGGCTGCCGGCGTGCGTAGCACCGTGCATGAACAGGGCGAGCATGGTATAGAGACGTCCTGTCATCTCCACCGCGTGCTCGAACTCGTTGCCGCGTGCATCGTAGATGTGCAGAATCTGCCGGTGAATATCATTGCCGCGTGGGGTGTCCCGTATAAAAGGATTCTCCGGGGAGAAGTCCGTGGCCTTCAGGATCATGGAGGCGTCGCTTCCGGTAAAACCGACCCAGGCATACTCCCAGGGGGCCTGCTCATCAGCGCAGTAGACAACCTCGGTGTTCGGGTAGACCAAAAAAGTATCTCCCCCGGACAGCTGGTAAGTCTGACCGGCGACGCGGTAGGTGCCTTTTCCGGAGATGATATAGTGGATCAGATAGTGATCGCGGATACCGGGACCCCACTGGTAGAGGGCATCGCATTTCTGGAAGCCGACGTTGTAGACGGAGAGGGAAACCAGTTCTTTTTCGGTCACTTTATAGGAATTTTTGTAATGATGCGGCATAGAGCACACTCCTTGTCTTTCGGATGGTAAAATCCGGTTCATATAAGTCTATTATAAAAACAGAAGATCTGAAAAGCAACATTATTACATATATTCCGCACATTTTTGGCTGTACATTTTACGGAGGATAGAGTAATATAATTTTCGTAAGGCAGATGGAACAATGAATCATAACGGGGAAAGGTGGAATCATTATGACGATTTTAGTAACAGGCGGAGCCGGATATATCGGCAGCCATACATGCGTAGAATTACAGAATGCCGGATATGACGTGGTAGTGCTGGACAATTTAAGCAATGCCTCCGAGAAGTCCTTACAGCGCGTGGAGGCGCTGACAGGAAAGCCGGTAACCTTTTATAAAGGGGATATCTTAGACCGTGATATCCTGAACAAAATCTTTGCGGAGCACAAGATCGACTGCTGTATCCATTTTGCCGGATTAAAGGCAGTGGGCGAGTCCGTGGCAAAGCCTTGGGAGTATTACAACAATAACATTGCAGGTACGCTGACACTGGTGGATGTGATGCGTCAGAACGGCTGCAAGAATATCATTTTCTCATCCTCAGCGACAGTATATGGTGATCCGGCAGAGATTCCGATCACAGAGAACTGTCCGAAGGGCCAGTGCACCAATCCGTACGGCTGGACAAAGTCCATGTTAGAGCAGATCCTGACCGACATCCAGAAGGCAGATCCGGAGTGGAATGTGATTCTGCTTCGCTACTTTAATCCAATCGGCGCACATAAGAGCGGCACGATGGGAGAGAACCCGAACGGTATCCCGAACAACCTCATGCCGTATGTGACACAGGTAGCTGTTGGAAAGTTAAAGGAGCTCGGCGTATTCGGCAACGATTATGACACACCGGACGGTACCGGCGTGAGAGATTACATCCATGTGGTCGATCTTGCCATCGGACATGTGAAGGCACTCAAGAAGATTGAGGAAAAAGCGGGACTCTGCATCTACAATCTGGGTACCGGACACGGTTACAGCGTGCTTGACATCGTGAAGAATTTTGAGGCTGCAACAGGTGTGAAGATTCCTTATGTAATCAAGGCAAGAAGACCAGGCGATATTGCAACCTGCTACTGTGATCCGTCCAAGGCGAAGAACGAGCTTGGCTGGGAAGCACAGTACGGTATCCGTGAGATGTGTGAGGATTCCTGGAGATGGCAGAAGAACAATCCGAACGGATATGAAGATTAAGATGTGAAGCAGCGGACGGGGCTGCCACACGATATTGTATTTTAAATGGGATACGTTTTGCGATGAGAATACTCGAGAATATGTAGTTCCAGAATGCAACCGGGGCGGCAAGTTTTTGGAGGAAAATCCGAATATTTCTTCCATGCCGCGTCGGACATCGAATTCTGTGTCTTTCCACGTTTGGACAGTCACAAGGTGTGTCCGGTAAATCCGCAGACAATGAGCGGACTTTCTGGTGCCCCTAGTGGCACCGCTTCACAAACAATATAAAACCGCGCGAACCGAAACTCGCTGCTATCTGCTATTGAAAATAAGGCAGATGGCAGCTCAGACATCGGCTTCGCGCGGTTATGTTTTGTTCATTGGTGCCAACAAGGGGGCACACACAAAAGTCCTGAAATTGTCTGCGGATTACGAACACACCTTGTGGCATGTCCGAAACTTGGAAAAACACAGATCATCCAGGATGTTCGACGCGGCATGGTTAGAAATACCGGATTTTGCGATTAAAATTGCCGCCTCCGGTTGCATCTGGAACGCGATAGTCTCTTTTTCTTGTCATAAAACGTATCCCGTTAAGATGCAAAGCGTGACAGTTCCGTTTCCAGAGAATAAAAAAAGAAAGCGTAAACGCTTTCTTCTTCGGGTTGGGCTGTTATTACTAACAGTAGCAGTTCCTAGGGGAATCGAACCCCTGTTTTCGCCGTGAGAGGGCGACGTCTTAACCGCTTGA
>ERZ780167.1891-NODE-1891-length-17396-cov-8.979182_pt1 | contig 17396 bp, 19 predicted proteins | sample MGYA00510982_ERZ780167 | MGnify/ENA primary metagenome ERZ780167 (study PRJEB29588, sample SAMEA2146107) | human gut metagenome | biome: human gut; feature: human-associated habitat; material: faeces | place: Denmark | collected 2008/2010 ... | reverse complement strand
AAGACGCATATCGGGAAGAGCAGTTCATTCGCTGGCTGGATGCAGGTAAGATTGTGTGCCGTGAAAGCTATGCACTGCCGTCTGTGATTACGCCTGCCGTCACAACGGATGCTATCCCAAAGTCTCTGTACGAGGCTGAGAAAGATGATATGAATCCGGAAGAGCACGAGCTGATCGACGCCGTAGTAGCCCTCGACAATGTCAAATGGTGGCACCGAATCATTGAGAAGAAGGGCTTCCGGCTGAATGGCTTTATCAACCATTATCCTGACTTCATGGTAATGACCAAGTCCGGAAAGCTGGTGCTGATTGAGTATAAAGGTGATGACCGCGATAACAGCAACAGCGCCCGCAAGCTGAAGCTTGGCCGTAAATGGCAGGCGCAGTGTGGGCCGGAGTACCGGTATTTTATGGTGTTCAAAAACCGCGATTTCGGCATTGATGGCGCATATACGCTGGATCGGTTTGTTGAGATTATGAGGGAGCTTTGAGATTTTCTATTAGCAGCGAAGCAATAGACTTCTTGCTGGATTGGAATGAAACCTGCTGTTTTATGAGGAAAATGACATGGAGTGACATCAATGCCTGTATTTGAAGATCTTGAAATCATCCTTGACCATGCGCACTTTTGGAACTGGGCACCAGACTGGAGTGTTGTGAAAGATATTTATTCTCGTATTCCAGAGTCATATTCTGTGTTGATGCCATTCGCCTATTCTTATCTTGAAGAATTAATACGTTCTACCACGTCTGAGTACGGAATTCCATTTCTCGATCGGAATGGGAAGAAGTTCAACTTTAAGGTGGGGATGAGCCTGATAAAACTTGCGAAGGAAGAAAATGCGGATAAACCAGAGTATGTTGCGTTATTGGATAAGAGCAAAAAATATTTCATGTACGAATATGAAAATCCTTCCGATGAAAACGGTAGAAATAAAGTGGTTCACGGGCATCTTCATCCGCGATTTTGGACAAAGGAAGATTTCGAGCAACTAATTCACGATATTGCGGAACTATCGCCTTTTGCAGGGTTTTAGGTAGTTGTTTAACAAAGTCCTATATTGGGTTGCGTTGAAAGAATGGATTGTCTATATGGAATTTGTGGGCAAAGACTATGTGGCGGCTGCTGATATGTATATTAACAAACACAAAAAAGATTATATTTTTACGAAAAGGGAGAACGGTCTATTATGAATGCCAAAACACCGCCCAATGATCATTTCGGTCATCGTGCAGCGTTCTGCTTCTATTCTACCCCTCCCGGATTCTCATGGTTAAGGGTTACCATTTCGTCACTATGTACTACTCCCACCCCTGACGCTTGGCCAGATCGCCCATTGAGAAGCAGAATTGTTCCCACTGTGTCAATGCTGTCAGCAGCGGGTCGCCCTCCCGTATACGCAGCGTCCTCCGTATCTCTTTGGGTATAACTACCCTGCCCAACTCGTCTATTCGCCTCACTATTCCTGTCGCTTTCATGGTTCCTCCTGTGGTGTGGTAATCTTTGCTTTGTTTTCATAGTATCCGCAGCTTTTCCAAGGGTATGCAAGACTTTGCCATGGTGGATTTTGCCATGTTTTCACAACTCAGCGCCCGCGCTTGTGCTATAATGAAGGCAGAATAATGCACGGAGGTCTAACGTATGGCAGGGGATACCGTTCGCCTTTACACCCGGCAAAACGACAAGACGCTGCTGATGCTTGAGCACGGCGGCAGGATACTTAACCAGCGCGTATATGTACAGCTCCACTTTGGAGACATGGCAAAGCACTATCTCGACTGCTATGACTGGTTCGCCCGCGAGGCTGCAAAGCTCGTGCCTAAGCCCGATTATGCGGAGCTTCCCATATGGTGCGCAGTTGAGGCCGGCCGCTGCCTGCCCCCCGAACCCGGCACCGTAGTATACGTGGTGGATATCCCGAAGGAAAAAGTGATATACTTCGACGACGGCAAGTGGGACTATGTTTTGAACCACCACTACCTGCCAGCCTCGCCCGATGACGAAAAGGCCTACAAGAAGCACCTTGCCGACTGCGGCTTTACTAACGGCTTTGAGTTTTTTGAGGGACGCTACGCCAATAAATTTCCGGACGAGATGCGCCGCATAGAAGAAAGCTGGAGCCGGGTGTTCGATGTGAACATGGCCTCCCCTACCCTCTGCGGCAACATATGGGAAATACCAAAAGAAAGCATAGTCCGCATAGTTCGGCCCGGCGAACGGGTCACAGAATAACATATATATAAAGGAGTACACAATGGAACTCAATACTGCACTGCAAAAGCTCAAGGAATACGAAAGGCGAAGCTTTGCCCTGTACCATGCCTCCGGGCTCATGTACTACGACGGCGCGACGATAGCTCCCAAAGGTTCAGCCGGAATCCGCGCCATAACCTTGGGCGAGCTTTCCCGCATAAGCTATGAGCATACCACCGCTAAGGAATCCATCGAAATGCTGGAATGCCTCATGGCGCATTCCGACGAGCTCGACCCCGTGACCTGCCGCAAGGCCAGCGAGCTTTACAGGGATTACGAGCGTACCCACAGGGTACCCATCGAGGAATTCGTCGCCTACCAGCAGCTTTGCAGCGAGGCGGACAGCGTATGGCACGAGGCAAAGGTGAAGGACGACTTTTCCATGTTCGAGCCCTACCTCCAGAAGATGTTCGACAGCACGAAGCGCATGGCGCTCTATATGGAGCCGGACAAGCGCCCCTATGATACCATGCTGGATAACTTTGAGCGCGGCCTTACCGCATCAGCCTGCGACGCTTTCTTCGATACCCTCAAAAAGCGCCTCGTACCGCTTATGCACAAGGTCGTCGAGCATGGCGACAGGGTAAACGACGCGCCCCTTCGCCAGAGCTTCCCCATTGCAAAGCAGAAGGAGCTTTCGAGTTACCTCATGGACGTGATGGGCATCGACAGGGATCACTGCATACTGGGGGAGACCGAGCATCCCTTCACCACCGACTTTTCCAAGTACGATGTGCGTATAACCACACACTACTATGAAAACAATTTCGCCGCCTCCCTGTATTCCGTAATACACGAGGGCGGCCACGCGCTGTATGAGCTGCATACCGGCGACGAGCTGGCCTGCTCGAATCTCGGCCGCGGCGCGTCCATGGCGATGCACGAGAGCCAGTCCCGCTTCTATGAAAATATAATCGGCAGAAGCAGGGAGTTCTGCAGCCTCATCTTCCCCTTTGTAAAGAAGGAATTCAGCCCGCTGCTTGACGGCGTATCCGGCGAGGAGTTCTACCGCATGATAAACAAGTCCTCCCCCTCCCTCATACGCCTGGAGGCGGACGAGCTTACCTACTGCCTGCACATAATGATACGCTACCAGCTCGAGCGCGCCATGATCGACGGCAGCATCACCGCGCACGACCTGCCCCATGAGTGGAACAGGCTCTATAAGGAATACCTCGGCGTGGACGTGCCCTCGGATAAGCTCGGCGTCTTGCAGGATTCCCACTGGGCAAACGGCAACATAGGCTACTTCCCCTCCTATGCCATAGGCTCCGCCTACGGCGCGCAGTACTACAAGGAGATGAACCGCGATTTCGACGTGAAGGCGGCCTTAAGCGCGGGCGAGCTCTGCAAAATAAACCGCTGGATGGAGGATAAGATCTGGAAATACGGCTGCATGAAGGATCCCATGGCGCTGTTCGAGTCCGTCTGCGGCAAGTTCGACCCCACCTGCTATGCCGATTACCTCGAGAACAAGTACTCTGAAATATACGGCCTGTAAAAGCGCATTGCAAAAGCGCCCCGAAAAAATTCGGGGCGCTTTGCTGCTTTTTGGATCAGTTGAGCCTTACTTCCTTGGCAGTCTCGGGCAGGAAGCAGCCCTTGAGGTCGTACTTGTTATAGCCGCTGTAATCGGACAGCATACGGCCCTCGAGGCCATAGCTGCGGATAAAGCGCTTTCCGTCAACGCTGGTCCAGTTCTCCAGATCCCATGTGAGGTAGCCGTCCTCGTCCGTCTTCTTCTCGGCGAATATCAGGTCTACCTGACGGTTATGGTTGGCGATAAGGTCGACCAGTTCTTCAGTAGTTAGGTCCTTTTCCACCTTTTCTATAACGTCATTTACCTTCATATCATATCTCCCTTAGCCGACATACCCGGCCTTCTTGAGTATCTCAAGAGCCTTTTCGTGGTTGGCTTCGCTCATCATTACCAGAGGGCCGGTGCAGCCCATGCCGGATTCTGCGTAGATGCCTGCCTTCCAGAGGGCCTGTACCGCGTCCTCAAGATCCATGACCTCGATGCCGGGGATAGAGGCTGTGCAGGGCTCCGCGGGGGGAGCTGTCACCGTCTCTGCCTCTGCCGCGGGCTTGGCGGCCGCCTTGCGTGCGGCAAGTATCTTGGACAGGCCGGCCTTTTCGGCCCTGGCAAACTCCGCCCTGGCAACGTCGAATACCTTGCCCCGGATGAGCTGCGCGGCGTATTCCAATGCGTTGGCTATTACCGGCGCGCCGGAAGCGCGGGATACTATCATTATGAGCTTGTCGTAGCCCTCTCCTATGCCGGGGCCGTAGCCGTATCCGGAGGCCTCGAAGCTGCCGCCGGTGGTGAAGCTGGAGAGCATCTTTACCATGACGTTGCCCGTGAGGGAATCCATCACCATTACGTCGGGAGTGCCCTGCAAAACGTCGTTGCCTCGCATGACCGCGCCGCCGTCCGCTCTTGCGGATTCTGCAAACTTAAAGTCGTAGCCGTTCTTTTGAAGCTCCTTGAGCGCCATCTCGGTCTGGCGTGCGCCGTCCACGTTGAGTATGCCCAGTGTGGGCTCCTTTACGCCGCAGGCCTTGGCCGCTATAATGCCGTAAACCGCGTTCTTTATCATGCCCTCTATGCGGTCCGCGCTGCTGGTTCCCGTGGTGTTGGCAACGAACATCTCCTTGCCCTTAGCCGGGGTTATTACGCGGCCCACGGTGGATACGCCGATGGGGAAGGGGAAATGCATGGTGACTGCGCCGTCCACCTCGCCCTTTTCTACCATCTCCTCCATCTTCTTGTGGCCTTCCTCGTCGTCTGCCACATGTATTGTGGTTATGCCTTCATGCTCCAGAGAGCCTATGTAATATACGTCTACGCCCCGGGCCGCTGCCATGACCGCAGCCTGCATGGCGTTCTCTTCGCCGTGCTCGCTGCCCATGCCGGTAAGGGCTATTCTGGGCTTAACGCCGAAGCTGCCGCTTTCCAGGCCTTCCGCCATTTCCATAAAGGCCTTGGCGATTATCTTTTTCTCCATGCTCATGGGTTTACCCCCTTTACTCTTCTTCGCCTGCGAGGAGAGCGGCTGCAAACTCCTTCATGGACTTGGCGATCATCTTCTTGATTTCTTCCTCACTTACGCCCGCCGCTTTCTCTGCGCCGGAGTTGGCCTGGATAACGAAGGATACGCCGTCGAACAGGTTGGTCATGCGGCCGAGGAACAGAGATCCCTTGCCTATTACCATTACCCTCTTCATCTTGCCGTCCATTATGGCGTTGCGCACATGGCCTATGCAGGGTACGCCGCTGGGAATATGTCCCTGAGTGGGAGCCCAGCCGGTAAAGCCGTGCTCAACTGTGAACTTGGCCAGATCTGCCTTCTGAAGGTCACCCTTCTTTACGGCGAGGGCGGCTATCATCTTATAGTTGGCAAGAGGTACGTCTCCTGCGCCTGCGGGCTTGGTTATATCAGGGTTCTGCATCTCGGGGGAGAATTTGTCGATGTCAGTGACCTTGAGGCCGTTCCTCTCCAGGGGATCGGTCACAAGGGAGCCTATTACGGCCTGGGGGGCGGAGCCGGTGCCCACGCTGTGACGGCCCAATATGTCCAGGTTGATCTCTGGGCTTACGCCGTCGTCCTGAGTGACTATTACGGAGAACCCGCCCAGCATATCCTCAAGTATGGGCAGGCCCTTCTTAACGTGATCCTTGCCGTTCATGCCAAGCTTTGCGGTGCAGCCGCCGGCGGTCACAGCAACGGTCTTGTATGCGCCGGAAGCCACGAGGGCTGCTGCCTCTATCATGGCGTGGGCGGGCGCGGCGCAGAAGCCGCGGCAGTCGGAGCCGGTGGCGTTGCTGAGGCCGGCTATTTCAGCCGCCGACTTTGCGAAGTTGCCGCCGCCGCGCTGGTTCATATCGCCGCAGGCCTCCTCTGCGCAGTCTATCACATATTCTACATCCTCTTTTGCTATGCCGGCATTCTTTACTGCCGCAAGAAGCGCAAGAACGCTGGAGGCCTTATCCGCGATGTTCTCGTGCATTACATGGGCGGAGAGGTTGACGTCTATGTCATGGGCGCGCTTTACGCAGCCTACCAGCTTGTCGTGGTGATACAGTCCCTCGCTGTGCTCCTCTGACACCAGCCGCTCTATCTCGGAGAGCTCTATGCCGTCGTTCACGCGGGCCATTACGGTCTCGTCAATGAGGGGGTTTTCCGCAAGCTTCGCCTTGTTCTCCGCTACGAAATCCTTGTCAAGATATACCAGCTCAAACACGTCGCAGGCCTGCATGAGAAGAAGGAACTCCTCCTGAGGCATCATCTGACCGAACTGACCGAAGCGGCCGTTCTTGGGGCATACCTTGTCGCACCAGGGCTGGGGTACTTCAGCAAGCTCATCGGGGGTGACGTTGCCGATGTAGACCTGGTTGGGATAGTAGGAAAGCACGTCCTCAAAGCTCCTTATATGACCGGGCAGCTCCTTAAGGTATTCGCTTTCGGGGTTCACTATGCGCTCGGTGGTCTGGGTGGTGCCGTTATGAATGACCATATCCGGGGTGTGTACCAGAATATAGCCCGCTCCTTTGATTACGCTTTTCATTGCTTTGCTCCTTGCTTTTATTTTATATATAAAAGAAATAATAACTTTATTCTAAAAAAGGAGGCGGTAGGACAAAGCTATCGCCTCCCCGTATGCGTTACTTGTCGAGATACTTGCAGTACTGCTCCCTGATAGCGCTCATCTCATTGATGATATCGTCAACATCGAGAACCATCTCCATCATGCTGACCTGCTCGTCATAAACAGCGGGATCGAATTCTGCCTTTACCTCAGGCTCACATACGTGATAAACCGTAAGTCCAAGCTGGACTCCTGTCAACGGACCTGCGTAGGTGGGGTCACCGTTGGTGACCGTCTCAGCAGCGAGTCCGGAAGCCTCGCCCTCAGCTGCGCCCAGGAGAACTACTACGTTCTCGGGGCCATACTGCTCGGCGAATTCCTTGACGCGCTTCTGGTTTTCCAGATCCATTGCGCCTGCGGCCGTTCAGACAAAGCACTCGGTGGAGGAGAATACTACCTCTGCGCCAGCGGATTCAGCGCAGGCAGCTATCGCCTGTCCCGGTATACCGTCGCGGTCGCCTATGATCACGCATTTCTTACCGGCTAAAATGCTCATTACCTTATCTCCTTTCTCAAAATTTACCTATATAGACAGCCCTTTGGGGCTACCTAACGCTTTTGTGTGTACGCGATCAGGCGTACTTCTTTATCATGGCCTCTACGTTCTCCGGAGTGGCGTCGTCCTTAACACAGGAATCGATCATTTCGCCGTTTTCGTATACTGCGATAACGGGCAGGCCAAGTATCTTCTGGCTGATGGCCAGACGGCGGGCTTTAGTGGTGTTGAGGGCGCAGAACTTGAGAGTTGCGCCGTACTTCTCTGCAAACTCGTGTACATGGGGCATGAGGGCAGCACAGGGTACGCAGCCATCGCCATAAAAGTCCACTACTACCTTACCGGGAGCCTGAAGCACTTCCGCTTCGAACGTGGTCTTATCTACTTCCAGCATGATTTTTTATCTCCTTGTATTTATTTTTAGTTTAAATCAGCTATGTACTTTTCAGCCTGCATCGCGGCTATTGCGCCGTCGGCAGCTGCGGTGACTACCTGACGGAGGGACTTCTTGCGGATATCCCCTGCGGCGAACACGCCCTCAATGTTGGTGTGCATGTTGTCGTCGGTCAGGATATAGTTGTTCTCCATGTCTATAACGCCCTGGAACAGATCGCTGTTGGGCAGCAGGCCAATGAAGCCGAACAGGCCGAATATGCCGTCGTCCTCGTCCGCCTCGATAGTGGTCAGTTCCCCGGTCTTGGTGTTCTTTACGATCATCTTGCTCAGCATTCCGTCGCCGTCCACTTCTTCAACGACGTGATCCCACATGAAATGAAGCTTTTCGTTCTTGAATGCCTTTTCCTGAATGGACTTGGCGGCGCGAAGCTCGTTTCTTCTATGTATAATGGTCACCTTGCGTGCGAACTTGGTAAGGTACATGGCCTCCTCAACGGCAGCGTCGCCTCCGCCGACCACATACACCTCGAAATCCTCGAAGAAGGCGGCGTCGCAGGTGGCGCAGAAGGAAATGCCCTTGCCTACGAACTGCTCTTCGTTCTTGCAGCCTATGGGACGGGGATGTGCGCCGGTGGCGATGATGACGGTCCTGGCCTCATATTCGCCCTTGGTGCCCACCAGCTTCTTGGTCTTGCCGGAGAAGTCCACGGACTTTATGGTGTCGCTCACTCTCTCGCAGCCGAACTTCTTGGCCTGCTCGGTCATCCTCGCGATGAGGCTGGGGCCGGATTCGCCCTCAAGCTGCTGGCCGGGGTAGTTCTCGATCTCGTTGGTGATGGCGATCTGGCCGCCGTCCTGACCCTTCTCTATTATAAGGGTGGACAGTCTGCTGCGCCCAGCGTACAGGCCGGCGGTAAGTCCTGCCGGGCCCGCTCCCAGTACTATTACGTCGTATATTTTGCTCATAACAAGTACTCTCCTTGTTTAATAGTCGCTTTCATACAGTCATCCGCGCCTTAGTCAATACGTTCCGCGCGCAATCACCGTTATTTCAAATATGAAATCTGATCCATTCATCATTATAAGGCTTTACGTCAGATAAAACAAGTGACACTTCTGCCTTATTGTTCATATTTGCATATAAAAATCAGGATTTTGTTCAAAATTTTGTTTACCGCCTTTTCCGTTGAGAGGCCGCGCCCCTTCGAACAACCCTCTCCCGATTCTCTGAGGGAACCGGGAGAGGATCCAGCGATTATACTATTTATAGTATATTGATCAGACCTCGAAGATGGTCTGGCCGGTGACCTCGGTGGTCAGGGCCTCAAGGGCGCGGTTGACCAGCTTCTTGCGCAGAGCGTACTCTTCGTCATGGGAGAGGCTGGGGTTGCCCAGGGGGTGAGGTATGGCGATGGTGGGAACTATACGGTTCGCGCCGACCGTCATGGATATAGGAGTTACAGTACACATATGAACTACGGGGATACCCGCACGCTCGATTTCCTTTACCATCGTTGCGCCGCAACGAGTGCAGGTTCCTCAGGTAGAGGTCATGATTACGCCGTCAACGCCGGCCTTCTTCAGCTTCTGAGCATATTCGGCAGCGAAAGCCTTGGCAGAAGCAACGGCGGTGCCGTTACCGACGGTAGCATAATACAGGTTGTGCAGCTTGCCGATCTTGCCCTCGCGCTCAAACTCGCGCATTACGTCTACGGGCAGCACGCGGTTGGGATCCTCATTGGCGTATACGGGATCGTAACCGCCGTGAGCGGTCTCGTGATCGGCGGAGGAGAGCTTATCGAAGCCGTCCAGGCTGTACTCGCCATAGTGGGAAGCGGAGGAGGACTCAATGTGGTCGGGGTTGCCCTTGGGAACAATACCGCCGGAGGTGCACAGGGCTATGGTAGCCTTGCTCAGATCCTTGATGGCGGGATTGGGGGCCACGCGGTCGAAGGAGGGCATGGGATACTCGGTCACGAAGTGCTCGCCGTTGAGCTTCTTGAGCAGCATATTCACGGCGCGCTTGGAGCCGCGCTCCTTCTCGAAGAAGTTCTTGCGGATGCCGTTGGGCATATAGCCTTCCTCGCAGGAGGCGCCTATTTCCTCGCCCTTCATGAGCTTGAGGGCCAGCTTTGCCATGCCGGGAGCAGCCTTACGCATGCCGGCGGCGCTGTTGGCGGTCTCATATATGAGGACCTTGTTCTTCAGGTCTGCGCCGGGGTTCTCGACGTACATACCGGTAAGAACGGGGATGCCCAGCTCTTCCTGTACCGCGAGGGCTACGTTGGCGCAGGCATAGCCGTAACGGCCTGCGTTGAAGGCGGGACCCGCGATGAACATATCGGGCTTCTCGGCCTTGACCCACTCGAGGATCTGAGCCTTGGCGTCCTTTTCATGCTCTGCATAGTAGGAGTCGCCGCAGATGATTGTCTTTACGATTTCAGCCTCGCCCTTCCATGCCTGATTGAAAGCCATGCCGGGGCCTACAAAGCCCTCACGAATCTCGGGGGCTATGTGAGCCATTTCCTCGCCGCCGATGTTGGCGAAGAACTGGTTGATGTAATGAACTACACGATAACTCATGGATTTGGCCTCCTTCCTTATTACCTTGCGCTGAGATAGCCGAAGCCCATCTCGTTAGTAGCGCCGGTGATGACCTGTATCTCGGCCTCGATGGTGCCGTCAGGACGCAGGGAACCCGCATGGCTTCCGGCTATCCTGTCGATATCCTCCAGCGTGCCGATGACCTTGTCCATCTTGGGCAGGATTATTACCTGGTTGGCATTGCCGCCGGTTACTACCGCGTCTGCCAGAGGATCGGCGTCTGCCAGGGACTGGGACTTGCCGTCCTGACCGGCATACTCATCGGTGATGATGGTGGTCTTTACGCCCTGAAGCTCGATCTTCTTGGTGTTCATGATAAGGTCGGTATCGGGATTGCCGAAGCCTTCCTGAGATACGATAACGCCGTCAAGATCCAGCAGGCGGCAGAGCTTTGCCGTCCAGTCGGAGGAGCGCATCTTATCAGCCAGGTATACGTTCTCATTGGTGATGATATTGCACACGTAGTTGATGGTCTTGCCGTGCTGCTCAAACAGGTCTGCCACCACGGGGTTGTTCTGATGATGATAAGTGGTGTTCTTATCGCAGGCAGAGACGCAGTTGCCGCTGATGATAGCGCCATCCATGGTCTCGGTGGGGTTGATGATGGTGGTAAGGCTCTTCTTGGCGTCTACGCCGTATACGTAGGTGTCATGGAGCAGGCCCTGGCTCTGGAGCATATGGACATACGCTACACGGGGCAGGTCGGGCCACTTCTGCATGCCTTCCTTGATGCCGAGGGTCTCGTATTCCTTGGTGGAATCGGGGGTCACATTGCGGCCCAGCTCGCCGATATATGTGGCGGCGCGGAGGCCGGCGATACGCACGGCGTGCTCATACTCATGCTGATGTACGCCCGCTACAGGCTCACATACCAGTACCAGGTTCAACAGTTTGGAGAAAGCGGTGTAGTCGGCGCCGGGGCCGGTCATGTCGATAACGCCCTCCTGGAAGCCAACGATCTTACCGGCGGTAACGACTGCCATGCCGCGGAGCACATGAGTCTTGCCGGAGCCTACGGTGTCTACCTTGGCGATGACGCCGGGGAATTCGCCGCCGGGGCCTTCTACCTTGACGCGGGGTTCGATTACGTCCTTGACCGGGGTGATGCGAACGCTCTCGCCGGGTTTGGCAATGTCAAAATGAGCGTCCTTTACACAGGCCTTAACGTCGTCGTCTCCGAAAACGAAATTCTTGGCCTCGTCAGCGTTTACGAAGAGAATGCCGTTTTCAAGCTTTGATTCCTTTGAGAATTGAATGTCCTTGATCTCTATGAATCCAAGTTCCAATTTCAAAGAAAACACCTCCTTTTCTTATTCTTATTTTGGGAATGATGTTCTATTTTGCTAAACCCGCCGCCGCGTCAAATTCCATGGCGCCTGCGATCAAGGTATAGTCAACCAGTTGAAAATCCTTCAAAAGCTCATCTGTAAGTATGCGCTTTTTAGGGGGGAATTTATCATAGGCTATGATGCTGTTGGACATCATCTCCGCCTGCTCCGCCGAAAAGGTGTGCGGGCTTTTCGATACCGCTATGGAGCGGTATATCGTCTCGTTAGGCTTTACGCTGCCCGCAAGCGGGTGGGTGTACAGGGTATGTCCTATGTATACCAGATCGCGTACCTTCACGAGCACGTCCCTGTATCCGCCGTCTACGAATTCTATGGGATAGCAGTCGCCCATGCACTTTACCACAAGGGGATTATTGGTTATCAGCAGGTAATCATGACCGCTGCGCATTATTGCTCCCTTTCCGCCCCCAAATAAAATACAGAGGGCTAACAACATACCGAATATGCTGCCTGCCCTCTGTTTATTAACCTGAGAGATTCCCTGTTTTTCATACCGTTACAGGTTGCTCCTTCGGTGCCCTCGCTTTCCAGAGTTCCGTCAGAACACAGTCTTTTCGCCTGAGATGTTCACAGCGCGCCGGCAATGCGCGCCGCTTATTCCTTCGGCCTCCGCCAAGTTACGGCGGAATCTCCTGCATTCATCAACCGCTTTATATCATTCTCGACCCGCAGGCCCGATATCGATCCTTTTTTCTTTAGTCCTTTCCTTATCCCTTTTCCTGTTATCGCTAATCGGTATCATCTATTGATTTCATCTATATTTTATATCGTTATCAAAGGTTTTTGCAATAGCTTTTTTATGTTTTATTGACAAAAAAGACTCATAAGTTTATTATCGCAGACGCGCCTGTCATCATTCCCGCTTATGGTTTTTCAGCTTTGTGCGGATACCGTCCGTCAAGCTGTATCAAAAGCTGTTGAAATGATCCCCCCTCCGATTTATAATTTTTGATTATGAGGTATTCAAATACAAAAACAGCCCGCTTCCTTTCCCGCCCCAACAGATTCGTAGCCATGGTGGCAATCGACGGAAAAGCCGAAGCGGTTCACGTAAAGAACACCGGCCGCTGCAAAGAGCTGCTTATACCGGGCTCCACGGTAGTGCTCACAAAGCCCGGCGGTTCTGCCAGGAAGACGAGCTACGACCTTATTGCAGTTTACCGGGACGGACAGCTGATCAACATTGACAGCCAGGCCCCCAACAAGGCCGCGGCGGAATACATATATACGCTGTATCCGGACGCGGAGCTTATAAAGCCGGAGTATTCCCACGGTGATTCCCGGCTGGACTTCTACATAGAACACGGCGGCGGAAAACCGGTATTAATGGAAGTCAAGGGAGTAACGCTGCTTGAGGGAGCCACGGCGTTATTCCCGGACGCCCCAACGGAGCGGGGTGTAAAGCACCTGAAGCACCTCGCCGCCTGGGCAAGAGCGGGCTATGAGGCCTGCCTGCTTTTCATAGTGCAGATGAAGCTGGCAAAGCTTGTCATGCCCAACGACGTTACCCATCCAGCCTTTGGTCAAGCCCTGCGCGAAGCCGCGGCGGCAGGCGTCCGCGTCTGCGCGGTAGACTGTAAAGTGACTGAGGACAGCATGACCCCCGACGCGCCTGTGCCGGTGGTTCTGAACAGAAAATAATATTTTTAAAGGAGAAAGCTGCAAATGTCAAATGTGGGCATAATAGGTGGAGCGGACGGCCCCACCGCCATATTCGTTACCTCCGCCCTTCCGAGAATGCTCAACCCCTGGGGCATGGCTATAATACTGCTTATGATGATACCCAACGTGATATTCGCCCTCAGACACCGTAATATGGAGAACAGGTGCAAAAGCAGGTTCATCAACATACTTGAGCAGATAGGCCGCTACGGCTGCCTTGTTCTGATGATAATCTGCATAGGGCTGGATAAGTTCGGCTTCGGATCGGTAGAGGATTTCCTTATATACCTCTTTGGCAGCGCTCTGCTGCTTCTTGCGTATTTTATCTTCTGGATACTCTACGGCAGATCCCCCTCCCGCAAAAAGGCTCTGGCCCTTGCCATAATACCATGCTGTCTGTTCCTGCTCTGCGGCGTAACGCTCAGGCAGTGGCCGCTGGTAGTATTCTCGATGCTTTTCTGCGTCGGTCACATCTGTGTGACCCTTTCAAACAACCCTAAATAGAGATCGTTTTTTTGCAATTACAAGACGAAAAATATTCATGGCTGAAATTTGAGCGCCGGCATCGTCACCGGCGTTTTTATAGTATTGGAAATATCATTAAATATTTAAATATTGTGATTTTATGCATTTACAAAATTTATACTTTACAAACCCGTCTCACCGCTACTACAATATTAATGGGTGAAAGTTTATTCTTTTATGCAAAATCATTCGCACCGTATTTCACTCGCCCTTACCATCAGTTGACAAGGACACACAAGGTTTTATAAGCCAAACAGCACGGCATAACTGTGTCGTCCTCATTTGAAATACAACCAGTATTTCTGCACTCGTCCTCCTTGTTCTGCCATACTCTTTGGCTTCTAAAACTCGAAGACCCTAAAGAGCTTGTTTTGAGGGCGATCCAAGGCCGAGGAGCGCAGTACTACTGGATGTAATACAAGCGACGAGAACGCAGGAGCGTACCAAAACAAGCCTTTAGGGCTTGTGTGCTCTTGTCAACTGATGGTACCAACATCACTTTAATAAGGAGAAGCGACAATGAGCAGACTTGACATCATGACGCCCAGTCGTTCCCAGACCGTCATTGACGGCCTTTACAGGGACGTTGAAAGGCGTATTGCTTCCAGCCCTCCGGGCCTTTGCCCAGTCGACCTCGCCCTCAGCTTTCTCAGGCTGTGCCATGCGCAAACCTGCGGCAAGTGCGTACCCTGCCGCATAGGCTTAGGCCAGCTTGCCACCCTTCTGGAGCAGGTCCTCAACGGGGAAGCTACCATGGAGACCCTATCCATAATCGAGCGCACCGCCAGGGTAATATATAACTCTGCGGACTGCGCCATCGGCCGCGACGCCGCCCGCCTTGTATCCGACGGGCTCGCGGGCTTCCGGGATGACTATGAGGAGCACATACTGCACCACCGCTGCCTCGGCGGAATGCAGAACCCCGTGCCCTGCGTGGCTCTCTGCCCCGCCGGCGTGGATATACCCGGCTATGTGGCTCTTGTCAAAAACCGCCGCTATGCGGATGCAGTCAAGCTTATCCGCAAGGACAATCCCTTCCCCTCCGCCTGCGCTTACATATGCGAGCATCCCTGCGAGGCCCGCTGCCGCCGCCGCATGATAGACGATGCTATAAACATACGCGGCCTGAAGCGTTACGCCGTAGATCACGCCGGCGACGTGCCCAACCCCCAAAATGCCCAGCCCACCGGCAAGACCGTAGCCGTTATAGGCGGCGGCCCCGGCGGACTTTCCGCGGCATACTATCTCTCCCTCATGGGCCACAGGGTGACCGTATTTGAGCAGAGATCAAAGCTGGGCGGCATGCTGCGCTACGGCATCCCCTCCTACCGCTTCCCAAGGGAAATACTGGATAAGGAGATCGAATCCATACTCTCCACCGGCATAGAAGTAAAGACCGGCATAACCGTCGGAAGCGACGTGAGCTTCGACGAGCTTAAGAACAAATATGACGCACTGTACATAGCCATAGGCGCCCACACCGACAAAAAGACAGGCATAGAGGGCGAAAACAGCGAGGGCGTAATGAGCGCCGTCGAGATGCTCCGCGCCATAGGCGACGACAGCCTGCCCGACTTTACCGGCAAGGAGATAGTCGTGATAGGCGGCGGCAACGTGGCCATGGACGTATGCAGAAGCTCCGTCCGCCTCGGCGCAAGGAAGGTATCCTGCGTATACCGCCGCCGTCAGGCCGACATGACCGCGCTCCCCGAGGAGGTGGAGGGCGCGATAGCCGAGGGCGTAGAGCTCGTTACCCTCGCCGCCCCCGTCCGCATAGAGGCAGACGAAAACGGCCGCGCTACAGCCCTCTGGGCACAGCCCCAGATAATAGGCACTATAGACGCCGCCGGCCGGCCCCGCCCGGAAAAGGCAGCCCGCGATGAGATACGCATACCCGCCGACATAATCATTGTAGCCATAGGTCAGGGCATAGAGACCCACGGCTTTGAGCAGAGCAAGATCTCCATAAAGCGCGGCACCTTCATCGCCGAGGCCAGCGGCCAGGTGGGCGACATGAGCGGTGTGTTCGCCGGCGGCGACTGCGTTACCGGCCCCGCGACGGGCATCCGCGCCATAGCCGCAGGCAAGGTAGCCGCGGCGAATATAGACGAGTATCTGGGCTTCCACCACGAGATCAGCGTCGACGTCGCCATACCCGATCCGCAGCTCACCAACAATCCGCCTCACGGCCGCATCAACACCACAGAGCGCCAGGCCTGTGAGCGCAAGAACGACTTTACCTGCATCGAGTGCGGCATGACCGATGAGGAGGCCAACGCCGAGTCGTCCCGCTGCCTGAGGTGCGACCACTTCGGCTACGGAATATTCAGGGGAGGGAGGAAGAGCACATGGTAAACCTCAAGATAGACAACATACCGGTATCCGTGCCGGAGGGGACCACCATACTGGAGGCCGCCCGTTCCGTAAACATCGAGATACCCACGCTTTGCTACCTCAAGGGAATGAACGAGATAGCGGCCTGCCGTATATGCTGCGTGGAGCTTGTCGGTCACGACAGGCTGATCCCCGCCTGCGACAACGTAGTAGCGGAGGGGATGGAGGTGCTGACCAACAGCCACAAGGTGCGCGAGGCGCGCCGCTCCAATCTGCGCCTGCTGCTGTCCCATCACGACGTGAGCTGCACCAACTGCACAAGAAGCGGCAACTGCACGCTCCAGTCGCTCGCCAACGACTTCAATATGCGCGGCACGCATTACCCGAAGAAGCTCCTCATAGACAAGGCCGACATCACCGCGCCGCTCATAAGGGAGAACAACAAGTGCGTAATGTGTATGCGCTGCATACAGATCTGCGAAAAGGTGCAGACCGTGAATATATGGGATCTGCTCGGCACCGGCTCGCGGGCGATGGTTGACGTATCCCGCAACCGCAGGATAAAGGATACCGAGTGTACCTACTGCGGCCAGTGCATAACCCACTGCCCCACCGCCGCCATAAGGGAGCGCGACGACACCGGCAGGGTATACGACGCAATAGACGACGAGAATATCGTTACCGTAGTTCAGGTGGCTCCCGCGGTGCGCGCCGCATGGGCAGAGCGTTACGGCCTCGATGCCGAGTTCGCCACCCCCAGGCGCATGGCTGCGGCCCTCCGCCGCATGGGCTTTGACTATGTGTTCGATACCGACTTCACCGCCGACCTCACCATAATGGAAGAAGGCAGTGAATTTATAGAGCGCTTTACCCATAAGGATCAGCACAAGTGGCCCATGTTTACCTCCTGCTGCCCGGGCTGGGTGCGCTTTTTGAAGTCCCAGTATCCCGAGCTTACGGATAACCTTTCCACCGCCAAATCCCCTCAGCAGATGTTCGGCGCTGTGGCAAAGAGCTACTTTGCCGAGAAGATAGGCGTGGACCCCCACAAGATATTCGTGGTATCCGTGATGCCCTGAATTCATCCATCACAAAAATATTCTCCTGCTCAAGGATCTCCTTTACA
>ERZ780167.1883-NODE-1883-length-17431-cov-5.019740_pt1 | contig 17431 bp, 18 predicted proteins | sample MGYA00510982_ERZ780167 | MGnify/ENA primary metagenome ERZ780167 (study PRJEB29588, sample SAMEA2146107) | human gut metagenome | biome: human gut; feature: human-associated habitat; material: faeces | place: Denmark | collected 2008/2010 ... | reverse complement strand
AAGCCTTTGGAACGAAAAGCCGCTTGGAGCGTCAGATGGATACCTTGGACATCAATGATGCCCACTATGACAGAAAGATTTTGGACTTGCAGCGCCGCTATGATGAGCAGTATGACACCATAGAGGAAATCGAAGTTCAGATTGGCGAATTGCAAAGTCAGATCCGCAGCATCCAGCAGGAGAAGATTTCCGGAGACAATATCTATCGCTTGTTGCTGGCATTTGATGAAGTCTACCATTCCGCAACGGAAGCGGAGCAGAAGGAGTTTATGAAGGCCTTTATCGAGCGAATTGAGATGTTCCCGGAAAAGAGAAAAGACGGTAGTTGGATAAAGAAGATCGTATTCAATTTTCCTGTGCCTGTTGATAGTGAGGAAGTGAAAGAACTTCCCTTGGAAACTGAAACAACTGTCGAGGCGGTTGTCCTCTTGTCGCGGGAAACAGATCCACGGACGGTCGAGGTCGGAATGGAAGCGGAGACCGGCGAGGGCAAGCGCGTCAATTACACCGGAAAAGCATAAGAGAACAAAAGAAAAACCGCCGTCGGACTCACATGGGGTCCGGCAGCGGTTTTCTATTCGCTTTGTGTGATGTCATGCACCCATTTGCCGCCGTGGATGCGCCAGAGGGCGACTGGGGTCTTTGCCAGGTGCTCGATGGCGATGCACAGGCAGAACACCTCGTTCGGCACCTTAAGGACAAGACCGAGCAGGCACATCAGCGGCAGCTCCATGCACCAGAGGGGAAAGTTGTCGATGAGCAGCGAGGCGCGTACGTCGCCGCCGCCGCGCAGCACACCCACGACCATCGTGGACGAAAAGCCGTGGAGGGGCATCACACCCGCGTAGCAGTACACCATGACCGCGCACATCGCCGCCGCGCCCGCCGAGAGGGAGAAAAGCGGCAGCACATACGGCCGGAGCAGCGTAAAAAAGGCCAGAAGCTCCACGCCGCCGAGGGCGAGCGCGAAGAGAAATGCCGTGAGGCACACGGCCTTGCCGATGCGCACGACGCTCTCGTGGCTGCTGTAAACGCCCTTTAAGTTGCCCGTGCCGATCTCCTTGCCGACGATGACGGCGGCTGCGTTGGCGATGCCGTAGATGCCGGCGGTGGAGAGCTTGTCAATGCTGCCCGCCACGGTGTAGGCGGCGATGAGGTCGCCGCTCGCGGCCATGTGGCCCATGATGACGGTGATGAGCGAGTAGCCCACGCCCCAGAGCGTTTCGTTCGCCAGCACCGGCGCACTGTAATGCACGAAGCGGCGCAGCATCTCGCGGCCCGGGCGGAGAAGGGCGCTCCATTGGAGCGGCACGGTGCGGCAGCGCAGGGCGTAGCCGAAGGCGAGCGCAAATTCCACCACGCGCGAGAGCAGCGTGGCGGCCGCCGCGCCTGTGACGCCGAGCGCGGGGAAGCCGAGCTTGCCGAAGATGAGCACATAATTGCCCACGGTATTGCAGAGCATGGACGCGCCGAATACCAGCATACCGAAGCGCGGATTTTCGATGCTGCGCTGCATCCCGATGTAGATGGACGAGAGGGAATTGAGGATATACGAGAAGCCGACGATGCGGATATACGGCGTGCCGATCGCGACGAGACGGAGATTGTCCGTCACCAGCAGCAGAACATCCGCCGGGAAGAACGCCATGATGAGCGCGAAGAGCGTCGAGACGCTGCCGGCAATGCACAAGCCAATGCCGATGACGCGGTTGATGCTCTCGCGGTCGCCGCGGCCCCAGTATTGGCTGATGAGCACGCTCGACCCGCTCTGCAGTCCGAAGACGATGAGCTGGATGATGAAGATGGGCACATTCGCTACCGTGACGGCGGACATCTGCTCGCTGCCGAGCAGACCGACCATGAAGGTATCGAGGAAGCCGAGCGAGGTGGTGATGAGATTCTGCACGATGATGGGCAGGGCGAGCAGAAAAAGCCGTCGGTAAAAGCCCCTGGGCTGACGAAGATAGGAGAACATGAGCGACCTCGAATGGAAGAATTACAGCATGGGAAAGCGTGTTTCCTTATGCTTGCGGAGCGCGGATACAAACGCGTCGATCTCCTCGCGCGTCGTCTCGGGCGCGAAGCTCACGCGCAGAACGCCCGCGGCCGTCTTTTTGTCGAGCTTCATCGCGGCGTAGACGTGGCTGAGCTTGCCGCGGTGGCAGGCCGAGCCGGCGGAGATGCAGATGCCCTGCGCGCCGAGCTCGGTGACAACGTTCGCGCTCGGATAGCCGACGAGCGAGACGGAGAGGATATGCGGGGCGTCGCCGTTCCCGATGCGCACCACGCCATCGATGGTGAGTAGCTGCTCGAGCGCGTACTGCTTGAGCTGCGCCATGTGGGCGAGCTTTTCCTCCCCCCAGCCGCAGCTCCACCGCCTTGGCGAAGCCCGCGACCTGCGCCGTGGCCTCGGTGCCCGAGCGCAGGCCGCGCTCCTGCCCGCCGCCCGCGAGCAGCGGACGCACCGCGCGGCAGCGCGGGCCGATGTAAAGCGCGCCGACGCCCTTGGGGGCGTTGAGCTTGTGTCCGCTGACGGAAATGAGGTCCGCGCCCAGCGTATCCGCGCGGAACGGGAGCTTCAAAAACGCCTGCACCGCGTCGGTGTGCAGCAGCGCCCTGGAGCCGCGCTCGCGCAGGAGCCGCGCGATCTCCACGACGGGAAAGACGCAGCCGGTCTCGTTGTTCACGAGCATCACGGAGACGAGCGCCGTATCCTCGCGCAGCGCGTCCGCGACCTGCTGCGCGGTGATATTCCCCTGACGGTCGGGCGCGAGATAGGTGACGGCATAGCCCTCCTGCTCCAGCTGACGGCAAGGCTCGAGCACGGCGCTGTGCTCCACGGCGGTGGTGATGATGTGCTTTCCGACGCGGCGGTTCTGGTGGGCGGCAAGGCGGATGGCCCAGTTGTCGCTCTCCGTGCCGCAGGAGGTAAAATACAGCTCGTCCGGTTTGCAGCCGAGCGCGGCGGCGATGACCGCACGGTCCGCCTCCAGACGCTTTTTCGCGGCGGCGCCGTAAGGGTACTGCGAGCTGGGGTTGCCGCTGCCGTTTAGTAAAACATCGTACATCGTATCCGCCACCTCGCGCGCGACGGGCGTGGTGGCGGCATGGTCGAGATAGATCATAGCAAAGCATTCCTTTCTTTGCACTTGCAATCAAGCGAAAACATGGTATGATTATATGCGGAAAATCCACGAAAAGCAAGGAGAAAGCATGAAGATCGGTATTTACACCCTGGGCTGCAAGGTGAATCAATACGAGACGCAGGCGATGGAGCAGGAGCTGACCGCCCGCGGGCACGAGCTGGTGGATTTTGAGTCTCCCGCCGATGCCTACATCATCAACACCTGCTCGGTCACGGCGGTGAGCGACAAGAAGTCGCGCCAGATGATCCGCCGCGCGAAGAAGAACAGTCCCGACGCGGTGGTCGCCGCCTGCGGCTGCTACGTCCAGACGCACGAGAAGGAGGCGAAGAGCCTCGGCATCGACCTTTTGATGGGCACGAACGACCGCGCGCGATTCCTTGACCGGCTGGAGGAGGCCGTGAAAACGCGCGAGACGGTCGCGGACATCGACGACGCGCTGCGCCGCCGCACGTTCGAGGTGCTGCCGGCGGGCGGCATGGCGAACCGCACCCGCGCGATGCTCAAGGTCGAGGACGGCTGCGTGAACTTCTGCACCTACTGCATCATTCCCTACGCGCGCGGCCCCGTGCGCTCGCTGCCGATGGACAAGGCGGCGGAGCAGGTGCGCGCCCTGCGCGCGCAGGGCTACCGCGAGCTTGTGGCCACGGGCATTGAAATTTCCTCCTACGGCCATGACCTCAAGGACGGCACGACGCTCATCGACCTTTTAGAGCTTATCGCCCGCGAGGGCGGGGAGATGCGCATCCGGCTCGGCTCGCTCGAGCCGCGCACGGTGACGCGGGAATTCTGCGAGCGGGCGAAAAAGCTCCCGACCCTCTGCCCGCACTTCCATCTCTCGATGCAGTCCGGCTGCGACGCGACGCTCAAGCGCATGAACCGCCGGTACGACACCGTGCGCTATTATGAGTCCGTGGAGCTGCTGCGCGAATATTTCGACGACCCCGCTGTCACCACCGACCTCATCACCGGCTTCCCGGAGGAGACGGAGGAGGAGTTCGGCGAGACGCTCGCCTTCATTGAAAAGTGCGGCTTCGCCGCCATGCACATCTTCCCCTATTCCGTCCGCCCCGGCACGAAGGCCGCGGCGATGGCGCAGGTGGACATGAGCGTGCGCGAGGAGCGCGCGGCGCGCGCCGCCGCCGTCGCGGAGCGGATGCACCAAGGCTATCTCGCCCGCTGCGTGGGAAAGACCTTTCCCGTGCTCTTTGAGCAGGACAGGGGCGAGGGCAGCGTCGGCCACGCGCCGAACTATATGCCCGTCACGGTGGGGATGAAAGGGTTACATAACACCGTGCAAAACGTGCGCATCACCGCCGTCGACGGCGACGGCCTGCGAGGGGAACCGGAGGAGACATGAAAAGCCACTTTTTTGCCTACATCGCGCGGATGCGCTACATCACGCGCTGGGCGCTCATGCGCAACACCTTTTCCGAAAACGTGCAGGAGCACAGCCACATGGTCGCGGTGCTCGCGCACGCGCTCGCGGTGATCCGAAACCGCGTGTACGGCGGGCAGATCGACGCGGGACAGGTCGCCGCGGCCGCGCTCTACCATGACGCGAGCGAGATCATCACCGGCGATATGCCCACGCCCATCAAGTATTACGCGCCCGAGATCCGCGACGCCTACAAGAAGGTCGAGGCGGTCGCCTGCGGACGGCTCCTTGCCATGCTGCCGGACGAGCTCAGGCCGGACTACGACGACGTGCTCGACTGCGCGGACGGCGAGGTGCTCGAGCTGGTCAAGGCGGCGGACAAGCTATCCGCCTACATCAAGTGCGTCGAGGAGCTCAAGGCGGGCAACGCGGAGTTTCGCCGCGCCGCCGAGCAGACCCGCGCCGCGCTCGACGCGATGCATCTGCCCGAGCTGGATTACTTTATGGAGCACTGCATGGAGAGCTTTTCCATGACGCTCGACGAGCTGGAATAACAGGGAGGAAGAAACCATGATCAAAATTCGGACGCTGTATATCGTTCTGCCGCTTACGATCCTGATGGCGGTGGGCTGCTACCTCAAGGGCTGGACGGCGGGCATCGCCCTGTGGGCGCTCCTTGCGCTCGTGTGCGTGGGGCGCATCCTGCGCGAGCGGAAGGAGAAGAACGGCGCGGAGGACGCGCAGAAAAAGGAATAACGCGCCGTGTGCGAAAAAAGGGAGAGCTTCCGCCGGGAGCTCTCCCTTTTTGCTGTCGTTTCCGCCGTCTCAGCACCGCGATTTGTGCGTTCCGCAGCTTGCATTTTGCGGCGAAGCCTTTATAATGATGACATTCTTTTTCGCAGGGAGGAAGGACTCATGGAACAGCGGAGGGCGCGCGGGATGCTTGCAGCGGCGGCCGTTATCTTCGGTACGCTTGCGCCGTTCGTGCGCGGCATTTCCGTTTCCTCGGGCGAGCTGGCGCTTTACCGCGCGGTGATGGCGGCGCTGCTCGTCGGCGGCTATCTGCTCGTGAGCGGGCAGAAGCTCGCGCTGCGCGCGAATCGGCGCGAGGCCGCGCTGCTGCTCCTCTCCGGCATGGCGATGGGCGTGAACTGGATCTTGCTTTTCGAGGCCTACCGCTACACCACTGTGTCCGTCGCGACGCTGAGCTACTATTTTGCGCCCGTGCTCGTCACCGCCGCCTGCCCTCTGCTCTTTCACGAAAGGCTGACGGGAAAGCAGATCGTCTGCTTCGTGATGTCCACGCTGGGACTGGTGCTGGTCATCGGCGTCGGGGGGCTCCGCGGCGTCGCGGATGTGCGGGGCGTGCTCTTCGGCCTCGGCGCGGCGGCGTTCTACGCCGCGGTCATTCTGCTCAATAAGTTCATCCGAAGCGTCGCGGGCATCGAGCGGACCTTTTTGCAGTTTTTAGCCGCCATCGTCATTCTCATTCCCTACGTCGCCGCGACCGGCGGCGTATCGCTGGGGACGCTCGACGCGCGCGGCTGGGTCTGCCTGCTCATCGTGGGCTTCTTCCACACGGGCGTGACCTACTGCCTGTATTTTTCCGCCCTGCGCGAGCTGCCAGGGCAGGAGGTCGCTCTGTTGAGCTACATGGACCCGCTCGTGGCGGTCATCGTCTCGGTGACGGTGCTCGGCGAGCCGGTCACGGCGCCGCAGCTCGCCGGCGGTGCGCTGATCCTCGGCTTCACGCTCTGGAACGAGCTGCCGGAGAAAAAATAAGAAAAAGGGAAGCGGCTTTCACTGAACCGCTTCCCTTTTTCAGTTCATAAAGTGAATGGTGATGGGGCAGATCTCGGCCCTGGTCGCCACGCGCATATTCGGCCCGAAGAGACCGACGCCCGAGGTCACGATGCTGTGCATCGACCCCACGCGGAGACAGCCGCAGGCATTCTCCCAAAATAGCCGGACGGTGAGGTTGCCGGGGAACATCTGCCCGTCGTGCGTGTGGCCGCAGAGATCGACGTCCACGCCCGCCTCAGCCAGCGCCTCCAGCTCGCGCGGCTGGTGGTCGAGGACCAGAATGGGCTTGTCCGCGTCCAGTCCCTCGACGAGCTCCGCAGGCGTTTTGCGCACCTCGACGCCGCGCCCCGGGCGCTGCGCGTCGGGGCGGCCGTAAAGATAAACCTCGCCGCCGAGCAGCACGGCCTCGTCGCGCAGGAGACGGATGTTCGCGGACGCGAGAAAGGCGTCCATCTCAGGGCTGCTCTGCTTTTTCCCGTCGCTTCGGAAGGTGAAGCCCGCCAGGATGGGCTCCTCGATGTCGTGGTTGCCGTAGACGGCGTAGACGCCGTACCTCGACCGGATGCCGCGCAGCACCGCAGCGATCTGCTCCGGCTCCTCCACGGCCTCCCAGGCGTTATCAAAAATGTCGCCCGCGATGACGACCGCATCGGCGTCCTGCTCGTTCACGCGCGCGACCATGCGCTCCATCTGCGCAAGGCCCACGTTGTAGCCGAGGTGGAGATCGGCGAGCAGCACGACCTTCATGCTCTCCATGCTGCCGGCGGACTTGTTTACGGTGATCTCGTAGGGCGTGACGCGCACGACGCGGGCGTTGATCACGCCGCCGATGGAGGTCACAAGAATGGCCGCCGCACACAGACAGCCCGCGATGCGGTGCATCCGCGCCGAGCGCAGAGAACGGAGCTTCAGACCGTGGACGAGCAGCAGCCGCAGTCCGTCCGCGAGCAGGACTGCCAGCAGCAGATAGAGCAGCACGCCGAGCCAATAATTCCCGATGAGCATGAGCGCGCGCTTCAGCCGTCCGGCAGGCAGCGGAAAGGCCAGAACAAAGGAGAGCGCAAAGAAGGCGTACAGCGCGGCGGGCACGGCCCAATGCTTCCGCTTGCGGAACCACGGGAACCACGCCCGCACCCAGCCCATGATACGGCGGAACAGATAGAGGTTGAAAAGCAGGTAAAACGGTGCGAGGAGGAAGGCAAGCATGGCGCGTTCCGCGCTCCTTTCCGAAAGGGGAGACACCCTTTGTTTTCGGCGCTATTCTACTCCCTTTACGCCCTTGGCGCAAGAGAAAAGATGCGGCGCGAAGCGCACACTTTTTTTGGACAAAAGTGACATTGACAACCCTTTCCTACAAATTTATAATCACAATCTCGTATGAAAGACATCAAAATACACCGTGGTAAAAGGTGAGGCTTATGAATCATCAGTCGTCGTTTTCGCTTCGTTCGTTCTTTCAGCCCGTGGACCTCACGCAGGGAACGTGCTGGAAGACGCTGCTCGTGTTCGCGTTCCCCATTATCGTTTCCTACCTGCTCCAGCAGGTCTATTCCATCAGCGACGCCGCTATTGTCGGTCAGACGCTGACGGCGAGCGAGGTCGCTGGTGTGAACGACACCACCTCGCTCGCAATGATATTCCTGCAGTTCGCCTTCGGCGCGAGCGCGGGCTTCTGCACCGTGACATCGTGCTTTGTCGGTGCGCGCGACAGCGCGGGCGTCCGCCGCTCCATGGCGACGCAGATCGTCCTCTCCGCGGCGCTGACCGCTGTTCTCACGGCGCTGGCGCTGGCGCTGCTCGACCCCATGCTCGCGTGGATCAACGTCACGCCCGCGAGCGGGGAGGTCTACCGCGCGGCCTATACCTACTGCGCCATCCTCTTCGGCGGCATCGGCGCGCAGCTTTTCTATAACTTCATCTGCTCGTTCCTGCGCAGCATGGGCGACAGCGCCACGCCGCTCGCGTTCCTGCTTTTCTCGACGATCCTCAACGTGGGGCTGGATCTGCTCTTCATCCTCTCGTTCCACTGGGGCGTCGCGGGCGCAGCCGTCGCCACCGTTGCGGCGCAGCTCATCAGCACGCTCGGCTGCTTTCTCTACGCCTTTTTGAAGTATCCCGAGCTGCGATTGCACCGCGAGGACTGGCGCATCACAAGGCGCGACGTTACGCGACATCTCATTCAGGGCATCCCGCTCGGATTGCAGTTCTCTGTCCTTGCCATCGGCATCATCGTGATGCAGAGCGTCATCGTGCAGTTCGATACGCTTGGCGGCGAAATGGTCTCCAACGCGGCGCAGAACGGCTTCGGCGCGGCGAACAAGCTCAACAATCTTCTTATGACGCCGCTCAACGGCCTCGGCGCGGCGATGACCAGCTTCACCGCGCAGAACCTCGGTGCGGGCGACCACGCGCGCATCAAGAAAGGAACGGTGCAGGCGCTCATCATTGTCTGGACGATGTGCCTCATCTCCATCGCAGCTGGACTGCTGCTCTCGCGCGGCGGCGGGTATCTCTATATCTTCCTCTCACCCGATAAGGTCACGGCGGAGACGATGCGCTACGGCAACACCTATCTCTATGTCGACCTGTCGCTCTACCTCTTCCTCGGCTTCATCTTCGTCGTGCGCAACTGTGTGCAGGGCATCGGCAAACCGCAGTTCGTGCTCGGCGCGGGCGCGGCCGAGCTGGCCGCACGCGTGAGCGTGTGCCTGCTGCTGCCGCCGCTGATCGCAGGCGGCGCGGTCAATTCCGATGCGCCGCGCGCGGCGGTCTATGCCCTCTGCTTCGCCGATCCCTTTGCCTGGATGGCGGCGGACGCCGTACTGCTCGTGCCCTTCCTGCGCAATATCATGAAAATGGACTATCGCTACCTGAAAGGAACAATGTAGGAAGAAACAAAAAGTTTTTGCCGCTTTTTTGAAAAAACTTGAAAATAAGGCTTGCAATTTGCGCCGGGATATGCTATCTTATTTAGGCTGAGTTCAGCAAAACGGCATATCCGGGTGTGGCGAAGTTTGGTATCGCGCTTGAATGGGGTTCAAGAGGCCGCTGGTTCGAATCCAGTCACTCGGACCATATCATGTGTACAAAAAAGATGCACGCGAAAAAGCCTTGCAGTTGCAAGGCTTTTTCGCGTTTTTCCATGCCGAAACGGTGAATGACCCGGTGGAGGGTTTTCTGCTGCTTTCCGTGCCGAATGGAAACCTGAAGCTCAAAAAGACCTCCGAGGAGGGCAAGATCGCCGGAATTTCCTTTACAATCGCGGGGGACAATTTCTGCGAGAACGTAACGACGGACGAAAACGGTGAGCTGCAACTGGAGAATCTTGTGCCCGGTGTGTACACCGTGACGGAGAATGCGGCAGCGTTCTATGAGCCGCAGCAACCGCAGACCGTCACGGTAAAGGCGGGCCAAATCACCGAGGTGTCCTTCTCCAACCAGCTTAAGCGCGGCGCGCTGGAGGTGACCAAAACAGCGGAGGACGGCTTTGTACAGGGCGTGACCTTTCGGCTGTCCGGCACGGCGGACTGCGGGCAGCCCGTGGACGTGTATGCTGAAACGGATGAAACCGGCCTTGCGGTGTTCGAGGATATTCCCATTGGGTCAAATTACACCATGGAGGAAGTGGACGTGCCGGGACGGTATATCGTGCCTGTTCCTGTGTATAAAAATCGTTTGGAATGAGGTCACAAAGCAGACGGTAGAAAACCGCCTCGTCCGCGGCAGCATCCGCGGAATCAAGGTGGATGAAGCGGACAAGCCGCTCCCCGGTGCGGTATTCGGGCTGTTCGCAGAAGGAACAACGGAGTTTGTGGAGAATGCCGCCTTTGCGGTTGCAGAATCCTCCGAGGATGGCAGCTTCTCTTTTGAGAACATTCCCTATGGTATGTGGCTTGTGCGGGAGCTGGAAGCCCCAGAGGGATATGTGCTATCGGATGAGATTTTCAAGGTGCAGATCACTGAGAACAGCTCTGTAATCGAACTCGGAAATCTGGAAAACAAGCCCATCACCGGCAAGCTGGAACTCACAAAGCTGGACGTTTCCACCGGCAAGCCTCTGCCGAATGCGGGCTTCCGCATTAAGGACATGGAGGGCAATACCGTCGTCGAGGGCTACACGGACGAGTACGGCATTGCCCGATTCACGCTTGGCTACGGCGAATACACCTACGAGGAATTCTCCGCGCCGGAGGGCTATCTGCTCGACACCACGCCGCACGCCTTTGCAATCACCGAGGACGGACAACTCATCAAGGCTGAGATGGCGAACGAGAGAATTCCAGAAAAACCGGAAACGCCTAAAACAGGAGATGGGAGCAGCCTCACGCTTTGGCTCGGCCTGGGCGGCATTGCGCTTGGTGCTCTCGCTGCCTGCGGAATTCTGTACTTCAAGCGCAAAAAGGATGAAAAATGAAAGGATGGTATCATGAATCGAAAAATCTTCCGAATTACACTGTGCGTTCTTCTCAGTGCACTGCTTCTCGCCGCCTTCGCCCTGCCCGCCCTCGCCGCAGGAGATGTGTCCGGCGCCATCGAAAGCACATGGAACGAAGCAAAAACGCAGATTCAGAACGTCGTCAACCATGTCGTGTTTCCCGTCATTGATATGATTCTGGCGATTCTGTTTTTTGTCAAGGTCGCGACATGCTATTTTGAATACCGTAAGCACGGGCAGTTGGAGCTGGCTGCGCCCTGCATCCTGTTCGCCTGCCTCATTTTCACGCTGACCGCGCCGCTGTACCTCTGGTCCATCCTGTGAGGTGCGCGGCATGTTCAGTTGGCTGGGTGACATCCTTGGAACGCTGGGCGAGAGAATTTCCAGCGTCATTTTTGACACTATGCTCCGCTGGTTCTACGATACGATCTACGGCGCGGCGGCCGCTTTTTTAGCACAGATCGGCAGCCTCGGCACCGAGATTTTCGACTTGGATTGGGTGCAGGCCTTCGTTCGGCTATTCGGCCTGCTCGCGTGGGCGCTGTACGCCACCGGCGTGGTTGTGGCGGTGTTTGATGTGGCCATCGAGTACCAGACCGGCAGGGCAAACCTCAAAACGACCGCGCTGAATGTTCTGAAGGGCTTCTTCGCCTGCTTCCTCATTGGGGAGCTGCCCATTGCGCTTTACAAATTCTGCATCACGCTGCAAGGCTCGTTCCTGAACGGCATTGTGCCGCTTTTCTCCGGCAGCGCAAGGGAAACACTGGCCGAAACCGGCACGGGCGTGCTCGTCGGCAGCTTTTTCGCTGGGAACATTAGCTCACAGATTGGGCTGGTGCATCTGCTGTGCCTGACCGCGTTCCTCTATTGTTTTGTCAAATTATTCTTTGCGAACATCAAGCGCGGCGGCATTTTACTGACGCAGATCGCGGTCGGCAGCCTGTACCTATTCAGCGTGCCGCGCGGCTACACGGATGGGTTCAATCAGTGGATGCGGCAGGTCGTGGCGCTGTGTCTGACGGCGTTTTTGCAGACGACGCTGCTGTACGTCGGCCTGCTGACCTTCCGGGCGAACATGTTCCTCGGCCTCGGCATTATGCTGGCGGCAAGCGAGGTGCCGCGCATCGCGCAGCAGTTCGGGCTTGACACATCGGTCAAGGTCAACATGATGTCCGTCGTCCATGCGACCACCACGGCGGTCAACCTGACCCGCAGCGTCGCCAAAGCGGCGGGAAAGTGAGGGAAAAGTGACGCAATATTTATATCCGCAGAACCTCAAGGCCACGGCGAATCTGTGGCTCTGGGGGCTGCGGGATTTTGTGATTCTGGGCGTGGCGGCGCTGCTGTCCATCGTCCTTCTGGTGCGGCTGCGGATGGCCGTGCCGCTGGCGCTGACGCTGTGCTTTGGATTTTTGACAATCCGCTTGGAGGACAGCACGGTGCTGGATTTTCTGATTCATGCGGTGCGGTTTTTTATTTCGACGCAGCAATTTTATAAATGGAAGTGATGAAAATGAAGATTAAAAACCGGCGCTCCGTGCAGGAGCTGCTCGGCCTGCGCGGCTTTACGCGCTACGGCCTTTCCACGGCGCAGGCAGAGCTGCTGCTTTTTCAGGTCGCGCCGACGAATATCTCGGTGCTGTCGCAGGCGAACATTGCAATCAAGATTCGCCATCTCATGATGGTGCTCTCTGCCCTGCCGGACTTGGAGATTACCTGCACGGATGCCTCCGAGTGCTTCGACGGAAACAAGGCATATCTGTCCGCGCGGTTGGAGGATGAGCCGAATGCCAAGGTGCGCCGCCTGATTCAAAAGGACATTGCCGCGCTGGACGAGCTGCAAGCGGAGATGTCCACGGCGCGGCAGTTTCTGTTCACTGCGCGCTGCAAGAACCTCAAGCCGGAGCAGCTATTCCAAAAGGCCAACGCGGTGGAGAAACGCATCTCCGAGCAGGGCTTCGAGGTACATCGGATGAAAAAACCGGAGATCAAGCGGTTTCTGGCGCTGTATTTCGAGGCGAGTCAATACGGAGAGACCCTGCCGGATATTGACGGCGCGCAGTATTTCGAGGTGACAGATGATGAAGCGGAATAGAAGCCTCACACCCGCGCAGGCGGAGGAAGTTCTCGTGAAGAATTTCTTCGACCAGATTTTGCCGGGGACGATCAAATTCTTGAGCGACCATTATGTATTGGGTGACAGCTACCGCTGCGTGTGGACAATTCGGGAGTATCCGCCGTCTACGGAGGAACAGGCGATTCTGGCGCAGCTTGCCGACCGCAGCGGCGTGACGCTGCGGATCTACCACCGACTGGTGGAGTCTGGCGAGCAGCGGAAGATCATCCAGAACGCCACCCGCCGCAACAAGCTCAAGCGCGGCGGCAATGATGTGAACGAAACCATCGAGGCTGAGGGCAACTTGCAGGACGTGATTGAGCTGCTGGCGAACCTTCGGAAGAACCGGGAGCCCCTGCTCCATGTGTCGGTGTTTCTTGAGCTGAAAGCGCGCAGCCTGGAAGCTCTCCGGGAGCTGCAGTCTGACATCGCCATGGAGCTGACGCGCTCGAAACTCTCCGTTGACCGGCTGACCTTACGGCAAAAAGAGGGCTTTCTCTCTGTTCTGCCCGTGGGCGTAAACCAGTTCGGCGCGCAGTATGAACGCGTACTGCCTGCGTCCAGCGCGGCCAATCTGTATCCCTTCAACTTCTCCGGTAAGACCGACCCGCAGGGGCTGTATCTCGGAAGGGACAAGTTCGGTTCGAATGTGCTGGTCGATTTTGACCGCCGTGCCGAGGACAAGACGACCTCCAACATCCTCATTCTCGGCAACTCCGGTCAGGGCAAGAGCTACCTCTTGAAGCTGCTGCTCACCAATCTCCGCGAGTCCGGGAAGCAGATTATTTGCCTCGATCCCGAATCCGAGTACGAGGATTTGTGTAAAGCCCTCGGCGGCTGCTATATCGATTTCCTTTCCGGAGAGTACACCATCAACCCCTTGGAGCCGAAAGCGTGGTCAGATGGGCAGGACACCCTCGACCCGGATGCGCCTGCGGCGTTCCGAAAGGTCACAAGATTAAGTCAACACATTGCCTTCCTGAAAGATTTCTTCCGGGCCTATAAGGACTTCACCGACGCTCAGATCGACACGATTGAGATTCTGCTCGCCAAGCTGTACGCGCGATTTGGAATTACGGATTCAACAGACTACAGTACCAAACGCCCGACAGATTTTCCCATCATGGAGGACTTCTACAAGCTCTGCGAGGAAAAATTCTACGGCTACGACAGGCAGAGAAAGTATCTCTACACCGAGGAAACCTTGCAGGAGGTCTGCCTCGGCATCCACTCCATGTGTGTTGGCACGGAGAGCAAGTACTTCAACGGCCACACCAATATCACCGGCAGCGATTTTCTGGTGTTCGGCGTGAAAGGCTTGCTGGATACCAACAAACGCCTGAAAGATGCCATGCTCTTTAACATTCTATCGTTTATGAGCAATCAGCTTCTCGGTCAGGGAAACACAATCGCAAGCGTGGACGAGCTATATTTGTTTCTGTCTAACATGACTGCAATCGAATATATCCGCAACTGCATGAAGCGTGTGCGCAAGAAAGATTCCTCAATGATTCTGGCCAGCCAGAACATTGAGGATTTTTTGATTCCTGCCATCCGGGAGTACACAAAACCGCTGTTTTCTATCCCGACGCATCAGTTTCTGTTCAACGCAGGACAGATCAATCCGAAAGAGTATATGGACGCGCTGCAAGTCGAGCCGAGCGAGTTTGAACTTATAAAGTATCCGGAGCGAGGAACCTGCCTCTACCGCTGCGGAAACGAGCGGTATCTCCTGCAGGTCATCGCGCCGGAGTACAAGGCAACACTGTTCGGCAGCGCGGGCGGGAGGTGAAGCGCGGAATGAGCGTAACCGTCGCGGCGGCCTTGAAGAAGGTCGCGGCCGCCGTCCTGACGGATAAGAAAGCGGGAAAGACCGTCGTCGGTGTCGTGCTGGCCGTGATTCTCATCGTGATTTTTCCCATCGTGGGCGTGACCGGCGCACTGGTCAGCCTCGGCAAGGCGGACGCCGCGCAGCTCCAAGCCATCCTCGCGGAGAATCTTTCCGGAAATGAAATTGAGAAGTTGCAAACGTTCGAGGACACGATGCGCGCCATTGAAAGCGCAATGACCGAGGCAGGCTTCGCATCTCAGACGAGAGAGGCGCAGGCGATATATGCGTTACTGCTTTCAAATGACGCAGACGACAGCGGCATGATTGAAAAACTGGTTGGCTGCTTCTCTGCAGAGCAGACTGACGAACAGCTCCTTGCCAACGTCAATGCGGCGTTCGGCACGGAAATTCCGTCCGAGGATTTCACAAAAATTATGCAGACCGTGCGGGCGGTGTACATCGACACGTCACACTATGTTGACCCGTCCACCAAGAACAACCTCGATCTCGTGCAGTGGGCCATTGCCGCGGAAAAGGCCGGATGGGGCTACGTCTGGGGCGCTTGCGGGCAGGTGCTGACGGAGTCTGCGCTGGCCGGGAAAATCGCACAGTACCCGGACGAGGTCGGCGGCCAGGAGGAATTCATCCGCACGCATTGGCTGGGACGGCGCTGCGCCGACTGCGTCGGCTTCATCAAGGGCTACGGCTGGCTGAATGCGGAAACGCAGGAGATTGAGTACGGCACGAACGGCATGCCGGACATTGGCGCAGACGCCATGTGCGACAACGCCATCGAGAAAGGCACAATTGACACCATCCCGGAGATTCCTGGCCTTGCCGTCTGGCACGAGGGGCACATTGGAATCTACGTCGGAAACGGCGAGGTCATTGAGGCCATGGGCACGCGCTACGGCGTCGTTTGCACACAGCTTGCAGACCGCGGCTGGACGCACTGGTTGAAGATACCCTATATCAACTATCTCGAAACGGAGGAAGGAACCCCATGAATGAAAAACGAAACCGGATCGCTACACCTACTGAGCAGCGACAGGAGCAGCATCCGAAGCGGGCCATGCGACGGAGGTGACAGCTTGTGATTTTCAATATTCCACTTCGGAGAAAGGACACCGAGGTCGAGGCCGTACCCTGTACGGTAGAAAAATCGGTCACGCTGTCTGCGGAGGAATTTGCACACTTCTCTCAGAATCTGATGAACCACTACGATTTTATCCGTGAGAACATCGACCGGATGTATCAGGATGAAAACGGCGTCAATCACTGCCTGCTGGTGCTGGGTGAGGGCTGCACAGACGGGATTCTCGTAGAATCCGAGGGCAGCACCTATGCCAGATACTCGGCCTTTGTGCCCAATGCCCGTCGACTTTTGCAGCAGTATGATCCTGCTTTGCAGAGCTTCTGTGACCGAATGCAGGCAGAGATGGAACGGATCGTCCGCACTGCGTCGCTGCATCAGGAAAACGGAATGGTGCGTATCCCACTGGCAACGCTGGCCCCGGCTTCCGGCGAGTATCCGCTGGACGCTGCGCTGCTTTCTGAAATGCTCAGTGGACAGCCGGAATTTCAAGCGGTGGAGTTGTTCGAGAATGAAATCGTTATGCAGATGGATCCGAAGGATACGATGGCCGAACAGGGTCGGAACGATTACTACGATCCTGTTTTCTCGTTATAAGGAGGTGCAGAATGAAAGGAAAAATGAGGAGATGGGATCCCGGTGGTATGACGGCAGGCATACCTTGACCGGGCCGGTCATGGGGCAGTCTGAAATACGAATGTGAGGTGAATCAAATGAAAAAGACAGCAATCACGATTACCCTTGACGAGGCCAAGGCCAACGCCCTGCGTCTGTATCTCGCACAGAAGGACAGCACACCGGAGGCGGAGTTGGAAAAGGCTGCAGAGGCACTGTACGGCAAATATGTTCCCGCAGGCGTGCGGGAATTTCTCGAATTGAACGCCGAAAACAAGACAGCCAGACCCAGGAAGCCGAAAGCCGCATTGCCGGAAACTGTGAAAACAACGGATAGCACGCAGTCCCGCCCGTGAGGCCGTGGTTGGCCTCGTGTGGGGCTTTGCGGGAATCATCGGGCCGGACCGCAGGAAGCCGCTTCGCGCGGCGTTGCGCGCCTGTCGCGGCAAAAAACGGGGCAAACAAAAAGACGGGTTACGGGGTGTAGACGTTTTCTCGCAAGACAGCAGGAGAAAGCGCCGGGGTTGCTGCCGCATCCCGGCGCACTGCACAGCGTCCGGCAATGCCGGCCGCACAAGGCTTTGCGGGCTTTTGCAGCCAAATTCCAATCGGGGTTGCAAAACCGGAATCCTCGATTTTCAGGGGTTGCACGGAAAGGAGAATAAAAATGCCGCTTCCAAAGGACAAAAAGAAGTTCGCACTCTGGCTGCATCCGCAGACGTTGGAGGAGATCTCCGAGGCTTATGCCGCCGACAACTGCCGCAGCAAGTCGGAGTTCATTGAAAAAGCCGTGAAGTTTTACCTGGCGCATCTGGATGCGCAGAACGAAAGTTCCATCCTGCCGAATGCCTTTCTCTCGGCCATGAAGGGAATGCTTTCCGAGAGTGACAACCGCATCAGCCGCTTGCTGTTCAAGCTCGCGGTGGAACTGGCCATGACTATGAACGTTGCTGCGGCAAGCTGCAATATCGACCGCGAGAGTCTTTCACGGCTGCGCGGCGAGTGCGTGCAGGAGGT
>ERZ780167.1882-NODE-1882-length-17441-cov-2.547394_pt1 | contig 17441 bp, 11 predicted proteins | sample MGYA00510982_ERZ780167 | MGnify/ENA primary metagenome ERZ780167 (study PRJEB29588, sample SAMEA2146107) | human gut metagenome | biome: human gut; feature: human-associated habitat; material: faeces | place: Denmark | collected 2008/2010 ... | reverse complement strand
ATCAAAACGATTGCCCAGATAACCGCACATGCCGCGGCAATAATTCCCACAAATCCGCTGATTCGCAGTGGCAGTACCGTAAACCCTGTGAAGTTCGACCAGAGCTTCACGAGTTTCCCAAAATTATAGCCAGACGTTCCTTCCTGACGCTCAAAATGCTCGACCTCGACGTTTGCGATCTTCCCTGCGGTACGTAGGAACAGCCCCTCCATAAATGAATATGGAGCATTATATTTGATAATTTCATCCGTTATGTACCTTCGTACCAGCCAGAAACTAGTAAAACTGATATCCTTGGGTTTTTTCAAAAACACCGTCTCAAACAGATCATCCATTTTTGTCAGCACGCGACGGTAAAAAGAATGGCGTTTATGCGGATACTTCCCAAGGACCAAATCATATCCCTCCTGAAATTTCTGAAACAGCAATGGGATATTCTTGGGATGAGTCTGCATATCATCATCCATGCTGATAATCACATCACCAGCTGCATGACGTAGCCCTGCCATTACCGCATTATGCTGTCCCACATTCTTAGCCAAATCTATTATTTTTACAAATGGATATTTATCAGCAATCTCATTTAGCTTTCTCCATGTTTTCCTATTATCCGGCGAACAATCATTGACTAACACAAATTCCAATTCTGTTTTTCCAAGATTTTTCATTTCTTCTATTGTGCATTCAACAACTCTTTGAATGGTCTCTGATGATTTATAACATGGTATGATAATTGAGTACATTTTTCTTAACTCCTATTTTAATATCTTTTCTATTGTATCTACAACTTTCTGTGCATCTTCGCTAGTCATATCTGCATAAAGCGGCAAACGAAGTACACGCTTTCCATAATCTTCTGTTACAGGACAATCTTCCGGATGATAGCCCAATTTTAGTCCCATTGGTGCTGAATGTAATGGAACATAACAGATATATGCCATGATCTCCTTTTTTTTCAGTTCCATTACAAGTTTTGTTCTCATGTTTTCTGTTGGAAGCACTATATTATACATATGTGCATTATGCTCTACATTATCCGGAACAAACTGACGAACCAGCTTTTTCTCTTTCTCTAATTCCATTAATTGTTCATGATAAATATTCCATACATTCATACGCTTTTCCATAATTTCATCATAACGTTCCATCTGTGCAGATAAGATTGCTGCTAAAATATCAGATGGTAAGAAAGAAGATCCTATATCGTGCCATGTGTACTTATCAACACATCCACGCAGCACCTGTCTTCGGTTAGTTCCTTTCTCACGAATGATTTCTGCTCTGTCTATGTATTTTTCCTGATTAATTACAATGGCGCCGCCCTCACCCATTGCATAATTCTTTGTTTCATGAAAACTATAACATCCAAACTCTGTTAAAGTTCCAGCGTACTTTCCTTTATATGTAGACCCTACTGCCTGTGCCGCGTCTTCAATCACAAAAAGCCCATGTTTATTGGCAATTTCATTTATCTTGTCCATTTCACATGGGATTCCGGCATAATCTACGGCATAAATCGCTTTTGTATTCTTTGTAATTTTATCCTCTATTAAATTCTCGTCGATATTCATTGTATCCTTACGAATATCGCAAAAAACAGGCCTTGCACCCCGTAACAGGAATGCATTGACTGTTGATGAAAAAGTAAATGATGGAACAATAATCTCATCTCCCGGCTCCAATTCAATTAAAATGGATGCCATTTCTAATGCTGTTGTTCCTGATGTGGTAAGTAACATGTTTTGAATTCCAAAACGTTCTTTGAACTGTTCATAAACTTTGAAGGTATATTTTCCATCGCCTGATAAGATACTGTTTTCCATTGCATCTATTACATTTTTCTTTTCTAATTCTGTTATACTAGCTTTATTAAAACGAATCATGACTTCTCCTTACATTTATACTTCATTTCATTATATAAAATCTTGTACTTTCCGTCAAGTTTCTGCTATTTAAACCTTATTTCTGTTAAACCCCCGAATATCTTCCACCATTCGTGCCTGGATTAGCAAGTCATCATACATATTCATCCGCAATGTGTCATTTCCAAATGCCTCTGCAAATTTTTCAATGGAATGTGCAAAATGTGCGTCTTCCGGCAACTCAATCTGCTGTTTTCCCTCGTTTGTCTCTAACTCTAAGATTGGTGTATATCCCGGAGGTGCCGTAAAAATACGCTTGGTAAAGGCCTTTCCCTTATTTCCCCATACTTCTAAACAGCACTGGTAATAACTGTCCATACTAAAAGAACCTTGAAGTACATCACCCTCTTCATTTGAATATGTTGCACTTCCATACATGTCTACTTCATAGCCTTCTAATCCATTCAAAGTTGCCGTATCTACTTTCACCGTGCTTCCAAGCATCAGTCTCGCCAATTTGGTCACATAGCCTGCTGCATCTAAAAGTGCTCCGCCTCCTAAAGCTTTATTATATCGGAAATCATTTGCTGCACGAAGAGGGAATCCAAAAGAAGCTTTCATCAGACGGATATCCCCTACCAAGCCCTCTTTTAACAATTTCCGGATTTCTGCAATCTGTGCATGATATTGGAACATATAATTTTCCTGTAATACAAGGTTTCTCTGCTTTGCAATTTCTACCAGTTCACTCGTTTGTTCATAACTGATCGTAGACGGTTTTTCCACAAATACATGTTTTCCATGTTCTAATGCTGCTTTTGCATAAGGAAAATGCAACGCCGGTGGCAACGGAATATAAACGGCATCAATATTTTCATCCTCAATGATTGCCTGAAAATTCTCTGCACTCTTAATTCCAAACTCTTTTTCAAACTGCTCTAATTTCGATTTATCATACTCCTCTGCAATACAGACACATTCAAATTCCTTGTTCTCCATCAATGCCGGCAAAAATCTACGGAATGCAATTTCTGCACAGCCCAGTATTCCTATTCTTATCATATCTTATTGTTCCTTTCTCTATGTCCTATACTGTATATTTTCCATCCACATAACTATATATCCAGCAACGACAACAGGTTCCGCAACTGTATATTCAGACAGTTATTAATCTGCACCATCCGATTTAAGGTTGCGTAATCGACCCAGAAGTATCCCTCCGGCAATACACCGGTTTCTTCTTTTTCAACTTCAATGATGACATTCTGATTCTGCTCATGATAGAATCGTCCACCCTCTTCTGATAATAAAACATTCTTTTTAATACCTTGCTGCTCTTCTAACTTTGTAAAAAAGGACTCTTCTAGTTCATTCTTTCGATTACTCTTGTTAGATGGCTCCATCTGCACGGTTGGTCCTAATTCTATAAAATCATGACAGCCCACTTCCGGTTTTGCATGTACTAAGAACTTTCTTACCCCATTCTCTACACAGGTAAACAATCCAAAGACAGCAATTCCAATAGCTTCAAACAATGGCTGTGTCCACTGTTTGACTTCCCGGCCTTCCATTTCAATATCACAGTAAACCACTTTAAAATCATAATCATGTTTACAGTGAATCTCATTCTCTGTGAATTCCCAGTCTTTTAACTCATGTAATGGCACAAGTCTTGTTTCTCCCTCTGCAAACATTTTATAATTGTTAATGTAACGATATAAAATCGGAATCAGATTCTCTCTTGTCGGTTCAAACATGGAATAATACAGGGCCTCATCCCTAAAACAGGTCTGAATTTCTGCTTTTTCTGCAGCAGTAAGATGTTCTGTGGAATATGGAATACAGGAAAGCACAGTCCGCGTATCCATATTGACAAGATTATCAATCTTCATCAATTCCTTGATCTGCCCTAATGTCATCCACTTATGACTTGGCAGTACTTCAACCTCTACATCTTCTCCCAATTCTACTAAAATATTTCGATTCCGCTTTTTATAAAATCTGGATGACTGTTCCGATTGTATCTGATCTACTACAATATGATACTGTTCTGCATTCATAAAATAGTCTAAATATGGTGGCTTGGCTCCTCCGTGTTTTTGTGTAAAATTGCTCTTTGTCGCCTGAATAGTAGGGGATATCTGTATTTTATTGATATTTCCCGGTTCTATTTTTGCCTGCATAAGAAAATGAAGAACCCCATCTATTTTTTTACACAAAATACCCAAATAACCAATCTCATTCTGGATAATGATCGGCTGTTCTATTATGACTTTTCCTTCTTCGATTCTTTGATATCCACAAATGGAAAAAAAGCTGTGATTCCTGTTACAGATACAGCCTTCCTCCTCATTGTAGTACCAAAAACCATCCTTTTCAAAATCAGTCTTATCAATACGAACCTTTACGGTTGCATTTCTCTGTTCTACCCACTCTAATATTTCTTTTGTGGGATTAACTGAACTGTCTGATGCCGCCCATGATCTTACGATATCTACAACTGTATTCATTTATTTTTCCTCCGGTACTCTTAACAGATACTGTCCGTACTCTGTCTTACGAAGCGGTTCTGCAAGGCGATATAACTGCTGCTTATTGATATAACCTCTGCGGTATGCAATCTCTTCAATACTGGATACATAGTACCCCTGACGTTTCTGCATAATTGCCACAAAATCCGTAGCTTCTTTCATTCCGTCATATGTACCGGTATCTAACCATGCCACGCCTCGACCAAGCTCCCTTACCTTGAGTTCGCCACGTCTTAAATACTCATTATTAACGGCTGTGATCTCAAGTTCCCCTCTTGCCGACGGCTTCACATTTTTAGCGATCTCTATTACCTTATTATCGTAGAAATACAACCCCGGAACTGCAAAATTAGACTTTGGATTTTCCGGCTTTTCCTCGATAGAAAGAACCTTTCCATCCTTGTCAAATTCAACAATCCCGAACTGTTTCGGATTCTTGACCGGATAACCGAAAACGACTGCTCCGTTCTCTAAACTGGCTGCTTCCTTTAACACACTAGAAAAGTTTCTGGCATGGAAAATATTATCGCCTAAGATCAATGCCACATTATCTTTCCCTACAAAACGTTCCCCAATGATAAACGCCTCTGCCAATCCATTTGGTGCATCCTGTACAGCATAGGTCAGTTTGATACCGTAATCACTTCCATCTCCTAATAATTTTTGAAAATTCGGAAGGTCATGTACTGTTGATATGATCAGAATATCCCGGATACCTGCTAACATCAACGTAGATAATGGATAATAAATCATTGGTTTATCATAAATTGGCAGCAATTGCTTTGATACTGCCTTTGTAATCGGATACAGTCTTGTACCAGAACCTCCTGCTAATATAATTCCCTTCATATAGATTTCCTCCTGTGTTTTTCTCTATTCTGCTAAAATACTCTATCTGTTTCCATACATTTTTTCATAATACTGCTGATATTCTCCGCTGATGATGTTCTCCCACCATGCACGGTTGTCCAGATACCAGTCGATTGTCTTTTTAATTCCATCCTCAAACTTTGTCTGTGGAAGCCACCCCAAATCATTGTAAATCTTTGTTGGGTCAATCGCATATCTCATGTCATGTCCTGCCCGGTCTGTAACAAAGGTGATCAGATCCTCGGATTTTCCTAAATGCTTGACGATCAGTTTGACAATGTCAATGTTTCGCATTTCATTATGTCCGCCAACGTTGTAGACTTCACCCTCTTTTCCATTGCGGATGATCAGATCGATCGCAGCACAGTGGTCTTCTACATAGAGCCAGTCTCTGACATTGATCCCTTCCCCATAGACCGGAAGCGGTTTGTCATTTAACGCGTTCGCGATCATCAGTGGTATGAGTTTTTCCGGAAAATGATATGGTCCATAGTTATTTGAACATCTTGAAATACTGATCGGCAGCGTATAGGTCCTGCCATACGCCTGTACCAGCAGATCCGCACTCGCCTTGGATGCCGAATATGGGCTGGAAGTATGTATCGGTGTCTCCTCGGTAAAGAACAGCTCCGGTCTGTCTAATGGCAGATCTCCATAGACTTCATCGGTAGATACCTGATGATATCTTTTGATCCCATATTTACGGCAGGCATCTAATAAGACCTGCGTACCTAAAATATTAGTCTTTAAAAAGACTTCCGGATTCTCAATAGAGCGATCCACATGACTCTCTGCCGCAAAATTCACAACAATGTCCGGATGTTCTCTTTCAAATAATCCGTAGATTCCTTCTCGGTCTGTAATATCCAACTTTTCAAACTGAAATTTCGGATTGTCCATAACGGAAGCTAAGGTCTCCATATTTCCTGCATAAGTCAGACAATCTACGCAGATAATCTCATCTTCCGGATGTCTGTCTAACATATAGTGGACAAAATTGCCTCCGATAAACCCTGCTCCTGTAACTATAATTTTCATCGTACTTTTTTCCTCACTTTTTTCTTTTATATTTTCGAACTTGTTTCCTTTTGTATTTTCGGATTTTTTCCCAAAAAATCAATACAACCAGTGCCAATCCTGAAATCATCATTCCATACTTTAATCCCAGGATCGTATAGGATAATTTAATCTTATTATACCCTACTTCCAATGGTACCACCATATACATTCCAACTTTTATGACTAGAAATTTCTATACACGCCATCTCTTATCTATAATCAAGTCTTGCAACATCTCCTCTTCCTTCGATATATCTGAATGATACCTAATACTCCCAAACTCAAAATTGTTACACTGCTAACCATTGCTCCCTCTTTTAACCCTGGAATTGTATAGTGTAATAAGATTCCATTATGCCCTGCCTTTAAAGGGATCGCCATATACATTCCATTCGCTTTTGAAATTTTCGTCTCTTCACCGTTTACCCATGCTTTCCAACCTTTTTGATATGGAATTGCTATGCAAAGCATTCGATCATTCATTGTAACAAGGCTTCCCTGTACATAATTTCCCGTAATCTGCATATCTGTCGCTTTGCACTCCTGTAATTTTACATAATTAGCTCCATAGGAATCCATTGGCTGCACTACAACTCTTATGTCTGAAAAAGTGTATTCTCCACGTCCTTCCAGTCTCAATTGAAAGGTTTTTCCTGTTTTCCCATGGTAGCCCATATTCGAAACAATATCTCTTCTTCCTGTATCATATTGGCTGCCTTCTCCCCATATCAAAACAGTTTTTTGGTTTTTCCCTAATGTAGTAGTGATTTTTGCAGAAAGACTGCTATTCTCCATGTCCTTTCTGGCATTGTATCTGAAAGTATTTATCTTATATTTTGATGGATTTTCACCAAGAAGATAGTCTTTATAGTTTATATAACCTTTTGGAGAATATCTTAACCCCTCTAAATACAGATAATTTTCGCATCCTATATATTCTTCCGGAAGCGTAATGGTTAATGTAACCTTAGATGCTTTACATATAAAACCATTTTCCGTGATTTCTAACGGAGACTGTGAACGATTTCCTTCCTGCATACGTTGTTCTAACTGTTCTTGGATCTGAGCAAGGATCTCATCTTTTTCCAAAACCACCCTACTGTCTAACTTAAGTTCTATTGGCTGTATTTCAGAATCCCCAATATCCTCTTGATCTTCAAGTACAATCCCCTGCATCATTGCCTGTTCTTTCTCATAAGGTTCTAATTTATCATAATCTTCCCTTAACAAATAATTAGAATAAGCATACATGAGTGGAAGAGCATTTGAATTACGGTATACTTGTACGGTTCTATTCTTACCTTCTATTTCAATTTCCTGCTCATAAACCATCTCATATCCCCAAGGCACATTTTCTTTTGCTTCTGGGTCTTTTACAATATACTGCACACCACCAAGTGTGTACAAGGCTGTCCTATTATCCAAGTCAAAAATATTGAAAGGTGCTCCTGTCTGGCTCACTCCTAAACCACACATAGTATCCATAATATCATCATACATAAAACTAAAATATCCATCTAATGCATTATAACCACTACGCATACCTATATTGGAATCCTTTGTTTTTGCGGATTTTTTTTGAATATCCTCTACCCGATAATTCCCTTCATCTAAAATATTTTGTAAAACAGAAATCTGTTTTACGGATACCTTCTCTTCTAAGTACTTTATATCTTCGAATTTTCCGATCACATTTTCCTGTGACGGTTCATAAATAATATAAGAAAAAACTGCCAATTCTACACATACAATCCCTACTACCCATGACATCTTAATCTTTCTTCCAAACATTACCAGAACAAGGTAGAATAGCATAAACTCCATTGCATAGTCTACATTTTTGTCGCTCCATATTGAGATTAATGCATAAACCATTATGTATATGACCGCACTAATAAATAACTTCTTTTTCTCCCTTAGATCTAACTCAAACAATTTCGGAAACATGACAGCCAATACAACACACAAATAAAAATCTAAAACAAATAAGAAACGATGGTTAAAACCAATACCCCCATTAAATAAATATGACCCTATTGGAAAAATTGCCAGGAAAAGTGCGATAATACCAAACACACATAATTTTTTCTCCAATATATTCTTTTTCCGTCTTGTAACAAGGCTGACTACGGCTAAAACTGCGAGCGTTGTCACACCTAAATAACCATGAATACCAATCTCGTCAATTCCTACCAGACCATGAAATAAACTTCTATAATATGAGACATCGTAAAGCCATTGAAAGTTGATACTGGCATTTCCGATCCTTCCTCCACTTACCACCTTGTACATAGTAGGAATTAAAAAAACCCGCCATTACAAGCATTTCCAGAATATAGATTAAAACCGGTTTCCAAATATAACTGAAAAAATCCGCTACTCCTTTTTTCCGATCCGAAAAAATGTACGCCATGCAAAAACAAAAGATCAATACGATTCCTATTGTATATATATTCAGTGGTCCCAAAGTAATATTATATAATACTGCAAGCACAAAAATACCATATCTGTTTTTTTTCGTCACATTATATACTCCTAACAGGATCATTGGAAGTACAATAAATAAACGCAAAAAAGAATTCTGCGCTATACAGTAATTAAGTATATATCCATTAAAAATGTATGCCAATGCCGCTGCTAGTGCTGCATACCGGTTACATCCTAAGTTATAACAAAGTGCAATGAACATGATCCCTGCTAAGTAAAGACAAAGCATATCAAAAATGGCAATTCCTACCGCAATATCATGAACAAATAATACACTGCAAAGAATATAGACCGGATCAAATGAAATCACCTGTAAGATGTTCATTCCAAATCCGATTGACATATCCCACATCGGAATCTGCAGATTTCCCTGCAAAATATTCTTTAATAATGCTCTATAATACTGTCCCGTATACTGCATCGTCGGTGCTACCTGGGATAGTCCATCTGCACCTCCGACAAAAGATTTTCCATAATATAAAAACCTTCCAAAAACGAGCATGACCATAATCCCAAAACATATGGTATACATGGCAAAAAGCCAGCGCTTTTTATCTATATGATCTATGTGGCACTTATCATAACTGCCAGTCCATTTCATGTTCGTCTTCCTCCATATAATTGCCGTTATTTTCTAATATACACTATTCATATTGCAAATGCAAATATCACGCTTTTCGTACCTTTGCCACACATACTTCCCCGAACAGAAGGATCACACACAGGATCGAGATCACTCCTCCTGTTTTCTGCCCCGGCAGCCGGTATTCTAACTGTATCCGGTTACTTCCCTTTTGGATCGGGAGTGCCATATACATTCCGTTTGCCTGCATGATCTCTGTTTTCTTTCCATTCACTTTTGCACTCCAGCCACGATGATACGGTACGGCAACACAAAGAACTTCGTCTTTGGATGCCTGCACCTTTGCAGTGATCTGATTGCCCTGTATTTTTACATGATCCGGTGCCTCCGATTTTAACTGCTGATAGTATTCTGCATAATGTTCCATTGGATGGAGCAGGACGTATATATCTGAAAAATCATACTCGCCCATTCCCTTACAGGTAATGGTGATCTCCTTTCGCCCTTTCGCACTGTAACCGAGATGGAATAGCACATCCCGTTTTCCTGTATCATACTGACTGTCTTTTCCCCAGATCACGGCTGTCTTTTGTACTCCGTCTGCTTTTACGGTAATCTTCGCACGTTTATTCTCCGTGGATTCCGCACGTTTTTTCTTTAAAAAACGTTTTTTTCCATAGACACTGTTTTTATTTTGAAGATAATATTTCTGATAATCCCTGCTGTTTTTCGGTGTATAGCATAAATCTTCAAATCCGATATAAAGTTCGCCGCCCTCATAGTCGTCCGGCAGGTCTAATGTAAAGGTTACAGAAGAAGTTTTACATATAATGCCGTCTTTTGTCCATTCAAAAGGCATAATTACTGACTTGCTGCCCTTCTCTTTAGCCAGTTCTTTGTTCTTATTTTTATAATATTTTTGCAGCCGGGTCCGGATTTCCTTTTGGCTGAGTAATACTTCGGCATCCTTTTGCAAGTTTGTTTCCTGAATGCCTGATACTTTTTTTGCATCCGCCTGATCCAGTATGACTCCCTGCATCATCGCCTGTTCTTTTTCATTCGGCGTGAACTTCTGGTAATTTTCTTTTGTAATATAGGAAGTATAGGTATACATCAATGGTAATGTATACTGATTTTTATACAGACATAATGTCCGCTTTTTTCCATCCTCTTTGACTTTCTTCTTTTTGATAAGCTGATAGCCGTATGGTTTTGCCGTCTCTTCGTCCTGATAGCCGGACAGATATTTGACGCCACCTAATGTATACAGTGCCGTTCTCTCATCTAAATCATAGATGTTAAACGGATTTCCCATCTGACTGATGCCTAAATCATTGACAGTTTCTATGATATCAGCATATGTATAGCTGTAATAGCCATCTAACGCATAATAATCATTGCGTGTTCCAAAATTGGCTTCCCGGTTGTTCGTCCTTTCATTTGCCGCAAGATTTTCTACACGGTATACGGAAGGATCTTTGATCGCTGAAAAAGCAGCGGATGCACGGATCTCCACTTTTTCATTTACGGTTTTTGCATCTTCAAATTTGGCAATATAGTTTTTCTGTGTTGGCTCATAGATTAAATATGCCATGCAGAGGATCTCAAGACATACCGGAATAAGCCAGAGGATTTCTGTATGCTTTATCTGCGATCCGCTTTCGTTTTTCGTTCCGAGCAGCCAGAGTCCGATATACACAGCAAAAAATATCGCTGTATACGGCATGGATATGCCTTTCCAGATATATGCTGCAACCATCAGGCACAGATATATCAGGGTAAGACCTATCGTTTTTTTCTTCTTTTCCGTAACTGCTACTAAAAATTCCGGCAGAACCACTGCCAGTACGATAGAAAAATAACAGGTCACCATAAAAAGGAAACGGTGATTATATCCCATAAATCCTGTGGTCAGGTAACCTCCTAACGGGATCAGGGTCAATACCAATAAGATGACTCCCCAGATCCGCAGTTCGCGGTATTTTTTCTCTTTTCCTGCAAAGATCAAATATAAGACTGCCAGTAATGCCAGAATCGATACTCCCACAAAGCCATGGATCCCAATCTCATTATTTCCGGTAATCCCTGTGAGCAGATCTGCGTAATAACGCTTTTCGTAATACCACAGACTTCCAAGGTCTGCACTTCCAACCCTTCCGCTGGTCATTGACAGATAAATCTTTGGAATCAGTAAAACCGCCGCAAGTGCAAGTCCTTTGATATAGGCAAGGATCGGACGTATCAGTGAGACACAGAATCCTTTAAAACTTCTGTTTTCTTCTCTGCAAATATAACGCACACACAGATAGTCTGCTAAGATCAGTGTCATGGTATACAGATTTAACAGCAGCGAAATTCCCAGATACGCAATGCAGGCAATATAGATCCCGCTCTTTTTTTCTTTCTGTAATTTTTCTGTTCCTAATAAAAGCAGTGGCAACAGGATATACAATTCAATAAATACATTCTGTGCGATACAGTAATTCAGGATATACCCATTACACAGATAGGTAAATACTGCGATCAGTGCTGCCTGATCACTGCATTTGATATAGCGGCAGTAACTCAAAAAAGCAAGCCCTGCCAGATAGAGACTGACTATCGTAAAGACTGCCACGCCTGCACGGACATTTTCTGCAAACAGCAATCCGCATAAAATCTGCAGCGGGTTAAAAATCAAGACATGCAATACATCCATGCCCATGCCTACGGATAAGTCCCACATCGGAACCGAAAAATCTCCCTGGAGCCAGTTTGTAAACAGTTCCCTGTAAAAATAACCATTATAATGCATGGATGCGCCCACCTGGGATAGTCCGTCTGCTCCTCCGATGAAGGATTTTCCGTAATATAAAAATCTTCCAAACACCAGAAGCATCATAACTGTAAATAACACAGTATATGCAATGAACAGCCTCCCACTCCGTTTTGGGCGTTCTTTTTCTAACATAGTTTCCTCTTCCATAGTCTCCACGATCGTTCCGTCTCCTCTATATTACTGCGGCTCTATCGTAACTGCCGTCAGTCGCAGACTGTCATCTGCCCCTGTTATGGATGTTCTGAATTCCAAAAGCGGATCCGTATCATCCTCTGTAATCTCTACTTCTAAGACCACTTTTCCTTTCTTTCCATCAAAACTGCTGTCTGAAATACTTCCTGCCACCAGCACTTCGGTTGCATAGGCAATATCCACACTTCCAAGATCTCCCTGCACTTCTCCATCCCGTTCAAATTCAAACGTTACCTGATAAAAGCCTGCCGGTGCTGAAATATATGGTCCAAATGTCTTGATTCCTGCTTCTTTTCCTAAAAGGATTCCGGACTCATCCCGTTTTGCATCTCCTAATATCGATAAACCTTTTACCGGTACGAGATTGCGGTTTGAGGTCTGCTTTAACCAGAGCTTTGCCTGTCCGGTCTCCTGCTGTGCAGACATTTTAAATGTCAGTCTGTTTCCCTTTAATCCCTCTAAGCCATAGACTGAAATACCCTTTTGTATTTCGAAGGTTCCGTCTTCTTTGACAATATCCCCTGCGATCATCTCATAGGTTTCTGTACGGTTCAGATTGCTGTAAAGTTCTCCAACCGTATCCTGTCCGGTCATGCACTGACTTCCCGTAACGGTCAGTTCATAGGTTCCAAATGGGATATAAATCTGTTTTGCCGTATCTACGGCTCCATAATTATCCAGATAATAATAGTCTGCAGACAATCCCTTGTCACCGGAATACATGCGGATTCCCTGTGCTGCGATCTCATCACGCAGCTCTTTTTTTGCAAACAGTGTATAATGTTCTGTTTTTCCTACTACAATATATTTTTCTAACAGCTGAAATACCAGACTGCCGCCACTTCGGTTCTCCATCAACAGAAGTCCTTCGTTTTGCTGTCCTTCGACCGCTTTTTGTGACTCACAGTAGAATACACTTTTTGCCTTCATTGCCTTTTGCATATCACTGTAATCTGCAAACCATCTTAAAGAATCATATTCTGAAACCAATGGGATGTCTGCATTCTTTTCAATCTTATTCGCAATCTTACTCAACTGTTCTGTCTCGGTCTGATAGATTGCTCCCACATGATCGGTCAGTGAGTTCTTTTTATACATGATATCTGTCAGTTCCACCGGAACCGTGCTGTCTGCAAAACATCTGATCTGAAGATTCTGTGCATTACTCATCGGTATGGAGAAGTGAACTTCTCCAACCCCGTCCTTTAAATCGGATGCCTGCAATTTTCCACTGACATAGCTTTCTCCGGTGATCGCATCTGCAATATCTACGGTTGCCAAATCTGTACTGCCCTTGTCGTCTGTTTCCACAGAAAAGGTAAATGTAAACTCATATTCACCGCTTGTAAACGCTTCCCCCTTGGTCGTTGCAAAACATCCGACTGCCCCATTTGAACTCATCGTACCGGTCTGGTTGCGGTTTGATGCTGCATCATAGAGTGTTCCAAGGTCTATATGATATTCTTTCTTATGATTTTTCTTTACCTGTTCGATCACTTTTTTCTGTAAAGCTTCTCCCTTGACCCAGAGATATTCCTCGCTGTCAAGTTCAATACAAAGATAATTCTCAAGCACCTCTGTATTTGTGATTTCGCGTCGGTTGGTAAACAGAATTGCCTCTTTTTCATCCGCAGACGGATAACGTGGAATCACCTCATAATCAGCAAAGTAATACTGCAAGAGATAATATACCTGATGATCATCTGCCCCGCTTAAATCCAGTCCGTAAAGTTTATCTGTCAACTGTTCTTTTCCCAGTTCTCCGCTTCCTAATACCTCATAAACCGTATCTATTTTTTTCTCATTTTCTTTCTGTGTTAAAATATCCCAGTTATAGGCATTATAACAATATTTATAACCTGCTGTGACAAGAAGCACCAGCATAATAATCTGGAACTTTCCTTTTTTTCCTGCCCAGAAGAAAATCAATAGCATTATGACAAAGACTAACGTTGCCGGCAGATAGGTATGTGCCGTTGCAATATTACGGTCTGCTAATGCAAAACAGATGAATTCCTCTCCTGCCTGTTTGTTTCCATAACAATAAGGGAGTATGAAAGCTAACCATATTCCCTGGATCAATACGATATATTTTATTGACTTGCGGAAACAGCTTAAAAACAGGTCTTTCTGCTTTTCCATGGTTACGAACACAAGCATTAACAGCGGCTGGAGATATGGCATCATATAGCGAAGATAGGTAAATGCCTTCGTTCCATATTCCTTTGTTCCATAGCCATCCATAATTGCATTTGTCGCCGTGGCAATCCAGGTAAGTGACTGTGCTGCGATGGTCATTCCGGTACAAAGCACAAAAAAGCTTCCAATGACAAAATAAAGCTGTTCTTCTTTGTTATCAGCCTGAATCGTCTTTAATACAAATGCCTCTTTTCCTTTTCTGACAATTAATAAAATCACCATGACCAATGCGGTGATTAACAGTCCGCCTGAAATCATGCTGGCAATATTAATCTGTCCGAAAATGGTAAAAAGACAGGACTTGATTCCTTCTGCTGTTTTGAGCAGAGATAATTTTTCTTCTCCGATATTTACGCGGGTATTGCGGACTCCTTCTGCCGCACTCCATACAACTGATTGATACATTTTGATTCCTTTTTTCATCAGGATGTATCCACCCGCTGTAAAAATTGCAAATACCGGCAAAGATATCAGCTTTTTCCGATACAAAACTCCGTATAACAGTACAACCAATACTGCTGCAATGATATATGTTGTCGTTCTTGCATGTACGGTCAGTGCATATAACATCAGCAAGACAAAAAAGCCGGTCCACACTGCCCGTTTCTTAGGCTCTTCTGTGAGTACCAGCTTTGCTAATACCAGACACATGCACCAGCTAATCAGCATTAACATATGTTCATTATAGAACACGGTTGTACGAACAACGGTGACATAAGAAACCGTTGCCGTCATCAACAGTGCTTTTTTCTCATCTGTAATTCCAAAAACTCTCTTGATCAGATAGAAACAGATGACTGCTGCCACACTCTCTAACAATCCGGTGCAAATTAACAGGGTACGATAAAGTATCACCGGGTCCTTAATCCACTGCATCAGTGGTGTTGCCAGTATACTCATTCCAAAACCATAATATCCTGCTTTTGATACAACGGCATTCCAGTTCTGTGAAGAAAAGAATACCGCACCATTCATAGTCGAAAGTTCATCTGAAACCGTTCGCAGCGGAATTGCCTGCAGACTCCAGAAGAGTCTTGGCAAAAATGCGATCAAAAATGCCCAGATATAGCCTGTTTTTTGTCGAATCCCGGTCATTCTGTTATCCATCTGTATCCTCCTTGAGCCTTTAGTCCTTAGTTTTCCTCTTTTTCGGAATCGTAATCCAGTTTACGCACATGGTACTGGATATCCTCTAATAACTTCCGGTTTGATGCGATAATGTCGCCCATCAGTCCGAGTACCCATACAAGCACTCCTATGATGATCAGCATTGACGCAAGGATCAGTGACTGGATATGACCGGCACCGCTTCCTCCAACTGCATAGACGATAAAACGGATTCCCAACGCAACTCCGCCAATGACAGGAATTGTTCCAAGTCCCATAAAGAAGGACAGTGGCTTGTACATTAAAAATGCACGGATGATCGTTAACATGGATCGTTTTACATAACCAAACATACTGCTGAACAATCTGGACGGACGCAACTCCGCATTCGTACGAATCGGAACAGAGGTCATTGCCATCTTTGTTCTTCCTGCCTGTACAATGGTTTCTAAGGTATAAGTATATTCATTGGTAACATTCAGACGCATTGCCGCATCTCTGCTGTACGCGCGGAATCCGCTCGGTGCATCCGGTATATCGGAATTGGATGCCTTACGGACTACCCAACTTCCAAAATGCTGCAATTTCTTTTTCAATGGTGAAAAATGCTCTGTCTGATCGATTGGACGTTCTCCGATAACGATATCTGCTTCTCCGTTCAAAATCGGGCGTACAATCTTTTCAATATCCTCACCGCAATACTGATTATCAGCATCAGTGTTTACAATAATATCTGCACCATTTCGGCAAACTTCAAGGATAGAAGCCATAGAAAGGCCCGGTCCTGCCATAAATCCTTTTGCAAGACCTTTGTTTTTCTTAAAATTAACAACGTAGTTGACGCCCCAGTTTTTTGCGACCTCTACAGTATTGTCCTTACTTCCGTCATTGATAATCAGATATTCAATCTCATCAATGCCATCCATTTGTTTTGGCAGGTCATTTAATGCAATCTCTAATGTCTCTGCCTCGTTGTAACATGGTATCTGTATAATTAATTTCATTGGTTTTTTCCTCCCAGCATAATCTAAAGCATTTTATCACAACTGTCGTTCTTTTGCAAGAATTGTTGAAAAATCATCTTTTCACATTATCTTACAGTTACTTCTCTTTGAAATTGATTGTTCTTTCCATCTCTGGCTGTTATCGTGATCACGGTATTCCGGTTCTGCCTGTTAATCTTAATGGTATATTTTCCCTGTTTCGTTGTTTTTGAGGAACCTAAATTCCTACTACCATACGTTGCAGTCACCCTTGCTCCCGGCTGTGCCCTGCCTGTGATCCGGTTCGAATAACTTGCTAACCAGTTGATCCTGATCGCCTTTGTCGTTCTGACCGGTGCACTCGAACCTCCGACAAGGAGAATCTCTTCCTTTGCTCCATTTGAGAACTGATTGTCTCTCAGGCTCGTTGCCCTAGAACCCTGATACATGGCAACTCCATATCTGCGGTTATCGGTGATCACATTTTCTTTGATGGTCAGTCTGCTTGTGCTTGCGTAAATTCCCGACTGTCGGTTAGCAATGATGGTATTTCCCTTTAAATTCGCCTTAGAATACAATTGTAATTCCACACCTGACTTTTTATTTTTTTGCACTTCACAATCATATATTTTCACTGCACCAGAAGACACACTGACACCGGCTCCTTTATTCTGTTCAATTTTTACACCGGATCGTAGGGAAACATCTGCCTGTTCTGCTGCAAAAACCCCGCTCTCAGCATTTTTTGCA
>ERZ780167.1879-NODE-1879-length-17464-cov-3.318801_pt1 | contig 17464 bp, 18 predicted proteins | sample MGYA00510982_ERZ780167 | MGnify/ENA primary metagenome ERZ780167 (study PRJEB29588, sample SAMEA2146107) | human gut metagenome | biome: human gut; feature: human-associated habitat; material: faeces | place: Denmark | collected 2008/2010 ... | reverse complement strand
ATAGAATAAAACTGTGATAAAATAAAGCATGCGGCAGCTCTGCCCGTTTTTCGGCCGCATATTTTCAAAAGCAAAACGCGCCGCATTTCTTTGAGCCTGCGGCATTTCAATAACGGCGCCGGAGTCACCGTCCGGCAGAGGAGATGATAGCTTGAGCGAGTTCTTTCAAAACCTTTGGCGCTCAATAACCGTACTGTTCACCACTCAGATAAGCATAGGCGATATCTTTGATATAGCAATAGTGTCCGTGCTTATCTATATGCTGCTGCGCGTAACAAAGCGCACGCGCGCCCAGCAGGTAATAAAGGGTCTTGGGATACTGCTCGTGCTTGCCGTTATATCCTCCTGGCTGAACCTGTCCGTTATAAACTGGATGTTCTCCACCCTGCTGCAATGGATGCTGCTTATAATTATAATCATCTTCCAGCCGGAGCTGCGCCAGATGCTGGAGCAGCTTGGCCGCGGCAGCTTCAGCCTCCGCAAAAAGGACGGAGGCGACAACCGCAAAAAAGCGGAAAAGACCGTGGATGAAATAGTGCGCACCGCACAGAATCTCTCCAAGCGCAGGGTGGGGGCGCTTATAGTGTTTCAAATGAATTCAAAGCTGGACGACATATGCGAAACCGGCACCGCCATAGACGCCTGCATCAGCAGCATGCTGCTGGAAAACATATTCGAGCCCAACACTCCGCTGCACGACGGCGCCGTTATAATACGGGATATGCGCGTATGCGCCGCCGGCTGCTTTCTGCCCCTTTCCGAAAATACGGGCATTGAAAAAAAGGGGGCCCCCCGCCACCGCGCCGCACTGGGAATATCCGAGCGCACCGATGCCGTCGCTCTTGTCGTAAGCGAGGAAACCGGAGTTATCTCCTACACAAGAGGGGGCGCTATCCACCGCTATATCGATTCACGCTCCTTACGCGAGCTGCTTGAGAGCCTGTTTATAAACACCTCTCAGGAAAGCGACAATTGGTTCCTGCGGCTTGAAAGCCAGCTGCGGAGCCTGCTGCACGCAGATAAGGCCGACCGCGAGCAGGAACGCAAGGCCGATCAGAGTTATTCCGACAAACGCCCTTAAAAAGGAGGAAGCCGCAAAATGCCGCATAACGAAAACGAAGATACCGTGCGCAGCACCGAAAACATAAAGCAGCACCGCAGCATAAGGGAAATTCTCCGGCATAACGCCGGTCTTAAAATACTTTCCGTTGTTTTTGCAATACTTCTGTGGTGCTATGTGGTAAGCCAGACCAACCCCATCCGCAGCATCACCTATAACGACATACAGATAAATATAACCGGAATGGGCGAGCTCACATCACAGCGCCTTATTCCGCTTGAAGCACTGCGCGCCAGCCTTCCCGGCGTACGCGTAACGCTAAATGTCCCCTATCGTGAGCTTTCCGGCGTCTCCAGCGCCGTGGCCGATGTTTCCCTTGATTTAAGCGGCATAACGGCACCCGGCAAATACACCGTACCCCTGCGCGTAAAATCCGGCAGCTCCGATATAACCGTTTCCTCCTTCAGCCCCTCCTCCGTGGAAATAGAAATCGAGGAGCTTGCCTCCGCCGTTGTACCGGTCAGCCTGCGCACCACCGGCACCCTGCCCGACGACCTCTACAAGGGCGAAGCGTCGCTAAGCCCCGAAACTCTTCAGATAAGCGGGCCCTCCAGCTATATCTCCCGCATAATACAGGCGCAGATAACCGTTGATCTGTCCTTGATGCGCGACGGCTATGCCGCCTCAATGCAGTACGAATATATCGACAAAAACGGCAACACCGTAAAAAGCGCCAATATCACGGCGGATAAAGACGCCGTTCTTGTGGATATGGGCATACTGTGCAAAAAAACAGTGCCCGTGGAATATGCCGGCGGGCTTAAAAATACGGATAAGCTTCTCACCGGCTATGAGCTTACGGGCATTTCTCCCGAAAACTCCTCCGTGACCGTAGTGGGCAGAGAACAGGCCCTTAAAAACATCGACCGCATTTATATACGGGATATCGACCTCACGGGCGCCGGTCCCGAGCTTACAAGCGTAAAGGCCGAGCTTATACAGCCCGACGGAGTAACGATTTTGGAATCGCTTCAGCAGAATGTTAGTATTACCGTCAGCGAAAAGCATGTTTCCCGTCAGTACACCGTAAAAATCAGCTTTATAAATAACGCCGGAAGAGCCGTCACAGCCTCGCTGGACACGGCAAGGGTAACGGTAAGCGGAGGCTATTTCGCCCTTGAAAATATCGGCGCGGACAACATCACCGTCTTTGCCGACACCACCTCCCTTGCGCCCGGTCAGCACGATGTACGCCTGAGCGCAATGCTTACAAACGGCAATCCGCTTGTAACCGTGGATGTTTCGCCCGAAACGGTAAGCGTACATATATCGGATTAACCGCCTGTTTTTACGCATTTTTTCGCGTTTCCCCTCCTTTTGGCACATACAGAGCGCCGCTGCGGCGCTCTGTATTTTTTGTAATACCCTATTGACTTTGGGAATATCATCCCATATAATATGATTGTAATCACCGATCATATCATATGGGGTTTTATTCTATCCGGCTTTTTTCGTCTGCGGCTTGTGCACATACGCAGCACGCCGCATCATAAAATCAATATCGAGATATATTATGTGAGGACAGCACTATGGTTATGTTTCAGCCTTACATCCCCGCAATAATACTGGCCGCAATATACATAATATGGCTTATAAAACGCCCCCGCCCCTTACGCGCTCTGCCGCGCCTGTTATTTCTTTCCGGCTGTCTGCTGCTGTTTTGCTATTATTTTATTCCCCTGCCCTTTGATGCCACCGGCTTCCGCGCGGTTTCGGATGATATGCTGCCGTTTTTTGATGCCGTGCGGATAATTCCCTTTTCCTATGCCGTCGAATGTATGCCGTATACCGATTATTATTTTTCTCCCCTTATCCCCCTTTTCTGCGGCGCCGCGCTTTTGGGCTTTTCCGTAAACTCCGCCTTTAATATACCCTTTTCTCTGCGGCGAAATGTGCGCATAGGTCTGATTATTCCCTCCTCGCTTTTTGTTTTTTATGCTCTTCTCCGCCTTATAACGGGCGCAATGCTCAAGCGCGCCGATATAACCGATATAATATGGTTTGCGCTTTGTTATGCCGCCGGTGCGGGAATATTCATTGCCCTGTCCAAGCTGTATGCTCTCACGCAGTATAAAAGTCCGCAGCAGCAAAAAAGCAGCGGCAAAAAGGAGGACGGCAATTGAAAAAGCTCCTGCTGCTCATGCAGCTTACCCTTGCCTTTTTACGGCGCGAAGCCGCGTCGGCTGCCGTCGTTTTTGTTTCACTGGCCGTTTCCCTGGGCATATCCTTCTCCATGCTTGCCTACTGCGCCGATTATATGGGCACCTTAAGCGATATCGCCGATGACAAGGCCACCTATTCCTTTAATTTCCGTCTTCCCCCGCCGGAAGCGGATACCGCCTCCCCCGCTCCCATGGAGCTCTTTGACCGCATTTTCTTCTCCGGCAGCTTCTCCGGCAGCTTCCCCGGCAGCTTCCCCGGCGTTAAGCAGTGCTATGATACTCTCAGCTTTTATACCTATTCTCAAAATGAAGAGCCGGATGTGCTCTGGCAGCCGTATTTTGAAAACGGCTTTCACTTAGGCAACGCTTCCTGCGCCGTTTCGCAGGGACGCTTCATTTCCGATAACGAATATTCCGCCCCGGTCGCCGTTGTATCAAGAGAATATTTTCCTTCTGCATCGCCGGGGGACAAAATAACCGTTTTGGGCGCCGATGTAACCGTCATCGGCATTTCCCAAAGCGGCTGCTTCCTTCCCTACGGCTTTATGAAAAGCCTCTCCGGGCAGGAAAAAGGCTTTGCCCCCGTTTCCTTCAGCTGCACCTTCACGCGTCCCTTTTCGCAGCAGGAGCTTGACAGCCTGCAATATCCCGCCGTTCTCAATGCGGTTTGCCGTTTTGATATAAGCGGGGCCCGTTACGCAAGAGATATTTTTCTGGCGGTGCTTGTATCCGGGGGCATACTGTTTATTATAATTCTTAACATGTTCAGCCTCTTTTGCTGCATAATAAACAAAAGCGCTCCCGCCTGCAAAGTCGCACGGCTTTGCGGCGCGGATAAGACCTTTGTATTCTGCGGGCTCTTCCTGCCGCCCGCCCTTATCACACTGCTTGCATATCTTGCAGGGCTTGCCCTGTACGCCTCCCTTATTGACCCTCTGCTTGTTGCGCATCTTAAATATCAGCCCCTCAGCGCGCCGTATTATGCATGCACCTTTGTTTTTACAATGCTGTTTATGTTTATCACTCTGCTGCCCGCCGTGCGCCGCATATCGGGCGCCCGCAGACCAAACGCAAGGAGGCATAAAGCATGAAGCTGTTTTTCCTTATGCGTTCCCTTTCCGGCAAAAACCTGCTGATGCGCGTGCTTTCCGCCCTTGAGCTGCTTGCCGGCCTTGTAATATTCTTTCTTTGCGTTTCCATGATAGCCTCTGTGCAAAGCATTGAAAAATACGAAAAGCGGTATCCGCTTGTTGCCGTTGCCGCCCCCGGCAGCGACGGCGAGGCCTATGCCTGCGCACACGGACGCCCCTTGGGAACCTTTTGCTCCCACCGCAGCTCCGACGGGCTTAATATCAGGGTCTTTTCCCGCGAATTTCTGGATACCGTGCGCCTTGACCTTGCCCGCGGCGACTGGTTCGCCTCCTCAAGGCCCGACGCCGTCTCCGTGGTTCTCCCGTATTCTGCAAGTGCGCATTACAAAATCGGGCAAACCGTTTCCATGTATTTCCCCAAGGTGGGGCGTGTTAATGTATTTATCTGCGGAATACTTAAAAACGATGTCACCCCCGCAAACAGCAGCCCCGTCGGCTTTGACGATATCAACAAAACCGCCGTCGCCTTCGACCCGTCAAACCTGCTTAAAAACGACACCCCGCCGGAATACCTGTATTTTTTACTTAATGATGATCAATCCGCGCTTGCCGCAAGCCCCGATGCCGCAAAGCAGGCCGGGCTTTCCGTCTTGGGCAGCTATTGCCTGGAGCAAAGCGCCGGGCGCAGCCGCAGTATAGCCGTTCCCTCCATGTTCTGCGCAATACTTGCTGTTATGTTCATATGTGCATTTATAGGCGAACGGTTCCTTTCCCTTTCAGAACGGAAGCAGCTTTTTGCCATTCATTATCTTTGCGGTGCAAGCCCCGCGCAGATATTTTTCTCCCAGCTTTTATGCGACACCCTCTGGCTTATCCTGCCCGCCCTGCTTTCCTGCATCGCCGCCCGCATCCTTTCGCTGCGGCTTTATCCCGCAGCAGTGCTGGGTCCCGTTCTTGCCCTGCTTTTCATGCTCAGCACACTTAATCTCGTTTCTTTCCTTCTTACTTTTCGTGCCGATCAGGCAAAACTTATAAAGGGAGCATAATTATGAGCCTTATTACGCTGGAAAACATCCAAAAATATTATAATAAAAATAAGCCCTCCGAGGTTCACGCCCTCAAAGGAGTTTCTCTCACCTTGGAAAAGGGGGAAACCGTTGCCCTCATGGGGGTATCCGGCTGCGGCAAATCCACGCTTTTAAGCATTATAGGCTGCATGAGCCGCCCGGACTCCGGGCGCTATCTGCTGGACGGCGCCGATGTCGCCCTTTCAGGCGCCGCACAGCTTGCCCGTCTGCGCTGCCGACGCGTAGGCTCCGTGCTTCAGGACCTTGGGCTCATCCCCTATCTTTCCGCCGCCGACAACGCCGCTCTGCCCCTGATGCTTGGAAGCACACCCCTGCGCAGCATAAAGCCGCGCATAAGCAGCCTGTTTGAAAAGCTGGGCATAGCGGATAAGCTGAATGTTCCGCCCTCTCAGCTCTCCGGCGGTCAGCAGCAGCGCGTTGCCATAGCCCGCGCCATTGCCAATAACCCCGACCTGCTTGTTGCCGACGAACCCACCGCAGCGCTGGACAGCACCTGCGCCAAAGAGGTCATGGACATCCTCCGCCGCCTCTCTGGCGGCGGAATGACGGTGCTTATCGCCACGCATGACCATCGCGTAGCCGATATGTGCAATCGCATCCTCCTTCTTGACGACGGCGTGCTTACCTCCTGAGCCGCAGCACCAACCTGCCTTTTTCTGCCGTGCGCTTGACAAATGCCGATATTTTACATACAATATTTTATATTGGACAAACATTTAAAATCGGAGGAACCACCATGTCGGAGCTTACACAGCAGATAAACAGACGGCGCACCTTTGCCATCATTTCGCACCCGGACGCCGGTAAAACCACTCTCACCGAAAAGCTGCTGCTTTACGGCGGCGCCATCCGCATGGCAGGCTCCGTAAAGGCACGCCGCGCGGAAAAGCATGCAGTCAGCGACTGGATGGAAATAGAAAAACAGCGCGGAATATCCGTCACCAGCTCTGTCATGGCCTTTGACTACGAAGGCTACCGCATAAACATTCTGGACACCCCCGGCCACCAGGATTTCTCCGAGGATACCTACCGCACCCTCATGGCGGCCGACAGCGCGGTCATGCTCATCGATGCCGCCAAGGGCGTTGAGCAGCAAACCATAAAGCTCTTTAAGGTCTGCTCCATGCGCGGTATTCCGATATTTACCTTCGTAAACAAAATGGACCGCGCCGGCAAGCACCCCTTCGACCTCATGGAGGAGCTAGAAAACGTCCTTGGCATACGCTCCTGCCCCATAAACTGGCCCATCGGCACCGACGGCGATTTCAAGGGCATTTACGACCGTCAAAGCGCCTCCGTGGAGCTTTTCAGCGGCGGCAATCACGGCCAAAGCAAGGTAAGCTCCGTAAGCGGCAGCGTAGACGACGAAGCCCTTGCCGCGCAATTGGACAAGTATTATCACGACCGTCTTAAGGAGGAGATCGACCTTCTTGACGCCGCAGGCGACAACCTTGATATGGATAAAGTCGCGCACGGCAATCTCACTCCCATGTTCTTCGGCAGCGCCATGAACAACTTCGGAGTGGAGGCCTTTCTTGAAAAATTTCTCTCCTTCACCGCCCCGCCCTCTCCCCGCATGGCAGGCGATGTGCTTGTGCAGCCCGACAGCCCGGATTTCAGCGGCTTCATTTTCAAAATACAGGCCAACATGAACCCCGCGCACCGCGACCGCGTAGCCTTTATGCGCATCTGCTCCGGCAAATTCGAAAAGGGCATGACGGTGCATCATGTAAACGCCGGCAAGGATATAAAGCTTTCCCAGCCGCAGCAGTTCATGGCGCAGGACCGCGAGGTGGCCGACGAGGCCTACCCCGGCGATATTATCGGCCTTTTCGATCCCGGCATCTTCGGCATCGGCGATACCGTATGCACCGGCAAGCCCATCCGCTTCGACGGCATACCCATGTTTGCCCCCGAAATATTTGCCCGCGTGCACACAAGCGATACAATGAAGCGCAAGCAATTCATAAAGGGCGTCACTCAGCTGGCTCAGGAGGGCGCAATTCAGATCTTCAAGGAAAACGACATCGGCATCGAGGAAATAATCGTGGGCGTGGTGGGTCAGCTTCAGCTTGAAGTGCTGGCTTACCGCCTGAAAAACGAATATAATGTCGAGCCCTCAATAACAAATCTTCCTTACCGCTTTGTGCGTTGGGTGCTTAATAAGGATATCGACCCCAAAACACTGCGTCTTTCCTCCTCCTGCCGCCTCGCTCAGGATAATTCCGGCCGTCCGGTTATACTTTTTGAAAACGATTGGTCCATCCGCTGGGCGCTTGAAAACAACAAAGGGCTTCAGCTTACCGACAGCGTAAGCCGATAATACCGGCGGCACGAAACGGTTTTCCGCTTTGCGCCGCTTTTGCTTTTTCCTTTCGCGCAGCCTCTTACCGTCAGTTAAGGAGAATAATTTAATGAACAGACAGGCAAAACTCAAAACTCTCTCCGGCGCCATGCTGCTGCTTTGCGCCGTTATAACCGTCACACAGCTGCCCTCTAATATACGCTATCTCCGCTTCGCCTGCTCCCCCGCCGGCTCCGGCCTCTCCGTGCCTCAGGCCGTCTCCGAGTTGATTTTTGCCGTATTGTTCGCAGCCGCCTTTGCCGTTACCGGCTTTGCACTAATTAAAAAACGCCCGGAGCTGCACCTTATCAGCATCTCCTTTATAGTCTCCGGTGCCCTTCAGCTTGTAAATTCCGCCGTTTCTGCGGCTTTTGCGCCGCCCGCAACGGCCGCCGCCTGGCTGCTTGCCATCATGCGTGCTCTGCTGGGCGCCGCCGGCTTTGCCGCCGTTGCCGCCGCTGCCCGCCCCAAAATGCGCCGCCCGCTGTCCGCCCTGCTTTTGTCGCTTCCCGCAGCGCTTTATCTTTTCACCTGGCTTATCCAGCTGCCCGGCACTTACATCGCCGTTGAGGCTCAGTATCGCCATCTCATGCGCACCTTTATCTCCGGCGCAGCCTTCAATATACTGCAGGGCGCAGCCTGTATTTTCGCCGCCGCATTTTGCAGCAACCTTCCCTTTTCCCGCCGCCTGCGTCCCCTTGGCATAACGGGCATAGCCGCCGCCTGCGTGGCCGTCGTGTGCGCCGCCGTTATCAGCCTTTGCTTTTCCACCCTCTACCGTATGTTCCCGACGGAGGCTCTCTGCACCCTGCTCAACATCTTCGGCTATGCCGCCGCAGCCGCTTCCCTGCTGCTTCCTCTTGCCGTGTTCCCATGCCGTGCTCCGTCAGCCGGCAGCTCCGCAAAGCCGCACTGACAGGCCATATTTTCAAAAAAAACGGAGTCCGCCGACTCCGTTTTTTTCATCTTTTCTTTTACACTTGCTCAAAAAATTACTTTGCTGCCTCTTCCACCAGCTTGGCAAGGCAGGCACGGCAGATCATCTTGCCGTGATAATTGATAACATCCGTTACCTCGTCACAGAAAATGCAGGAGGGATGATACTTCTTAAGAATAATCGAATCGCCGTCAACATAAATTTCCATAGCGTCGTTTACATCCAACCCCATGTTCCTTCTGAGCTCTTTGGGCAGCACAACTCTTCCGAGCGTGTCTACCTGTCTGGTAATACCTGTTGATTTCATTGCAATACACCTTCCTTTTCTTTGCTTGATTATATTCTACATTATTCGTAGGAAATGTCAACAGTTTTTCGAAAAATAATTTTAATAATGAGTTTGTTTGATGATTATTCACAAATATTGCAATTTTGAGGTGATATTTTGTCGATCCTTTGGCTTGTAACCGTGCTTTCCTCCCTGCTCTACGGGCTTCTTGCCTCCGACCCCGCCGCTCTGCTGCCCGCCGCCGCCTCCGCAGCCGCCAAGGCCGTCACCCAAACTCTCAGCCTCTGCGGCACCTTCGCGCTGTGGTCCGGCCTGCTCAACATCGCCGCCGAAGGCGGTATGCTCTCCGGCCTTGCCCGCCTAATGCTGCCCGTTATAAAGCGCCTGTTTCCCGGCGCCGTCACCCCGTCTGCCCGCGAGGCCATAGCCGCCAACCTCACCGCCAATCTTCTGGGCATGGGCAACGCCGCCACCCCCGCGGGCCGCCGCGCAATAGCAGAGCTTGCCGCCTGCTCTCGGGTAAAGGGTAAGGTCACTTCGGATATGATAATGCTGCTGGTGCTCAACAATTCCGCACTCACCCTTCTGCCCACCACCGTGCTTACCCTGCGTGCAGCAGCAGGCAGCGCGGATGCCGCCGGTATACTGCCTGCTTCCCTTGCCGCCTCCGCCGTATCCACCGTCACTGCCGTTATACTGGGGGTGATATTCCGATGAGCCTCTCCCTGCTGTCTTCCCTTGCCGTGCCGCTGTTTATTTTGCTTGCGCTGATACTTTGCACTCTGCGGCGCAAAAATGCCTACACGGCCTTTGTTTCGGGCGCGGCGGACGGCATGCGCGGCGCCGTCAGCGTCATGCCCTATCTTCTGGCCGTGCTCTTTGCCGTTGAGCTTTTTGAAGCAAGCGGCCTTGCCTCCGCAGCCGGCTCCCTGCTTTCGGACTTTCTCCTTCTTATCGGTCTGCCGGAGGGCTTGGGGCTGTTCCTTCTCATTCGCCCCCTTTCCGGCTCCGGCGCCTTGGCGGAGCTTGGCCGCATTTTTTTCCTGTACGGTCCCGATTCACAACAGGGCATATTTGCCTCCGTTTTCATGGGCTCCACCGAAACCATCTTTTATACGGTGCCGGTATACCTCAGCGCCGCCCGCCTTAAAAGCAGCCCCAAGGCCATAATCATAAGCCTTATATCCATGCTCGCAGGCCTTGTAACCGCCCTGCTGATACTCAATCTCTCATGATTCCCGGCCTGCCGGCCGTTAAAAACAATTACGCGCCAAATAATCCTTGACATCCTGCGCGCAAAATGCTAAAATACTACTGTTTCGGGGGTATAGCTCAGTTGGTAGAGCGGTTGCTTCGCATGTAACAGGCCAGCGGTTCGAATCCGCTTATCTCCACCAAAACCGACACGGCTTCAAGCCTTGCCGGTTTTTGTTTTTATTTGCCTCCTGCTAATTATATCACCGCAATCCGAAGCATCTGTAAACATAAATACAGCTTCAGAAAATTCAAACCTAAATGCAGTCATACTGTATTTTATCATTACAAAGAATAACAACCGATACACATTTGCAAACGCGGTCTGCAAGTCTGCAAGAGTATATATATTAGCCGGGCTTTTTGACAAAACACCTGCTTTGATTTTCATGTTCTGATTCTGTTGCATATTGGTTCGGATTTGTATATTTTATACGGTTTAATCCGAAAAAAAACAAAATGCAAGCGTCGCTTGACAAAATGTTAAGAACCTTTTATTTCCCTCAGACACCGAATATGTTATAATTATAAAAAACCGAGGATGTGGTATTGACAATGATATCAGAAAATATAAGATTTTACCGAAAAACAAATAATATGTCCCAGGACGAACTGGCTGAAAAGCTCGGAGTATCAAGACAAAGCATCAGCTTTTGGGAAAACGGACAAACACAGCCCACGCTTGAGAATGTTATTGCTCTTGCTAAAATTTTCAACATTTCTTCGGACGCGCTTTTGTCTCAGAGTTCGGCTTCGGCAGGCGCTGATGCCGAAAAAGCCCCCAACAAAAACATTCCCGACGGTCATCACGGAAAGAAAAAAGTGCTTTGGCTGATAATTGCAATCGCCGCTGTAATTATTATAGGAATCGTTTTATTTGTTGTTTTTTATAACAGCAGCACCGCTTCGGGTAATCCTGCTGCCACCGTTTCCCCCACAGCCGCCGTTTCTCCCGCAACCACCGTTCCGAAAGATGTGCCCGACTTTGATTTGTTCTCCTTCTGCAAAGATTTTGCAATTCAAAAAGGCAGGCTGAACGGAGACTACTGCATTTATCAGCAACCCGCAACGCGCTACGGCGGATACAAGGATGAATACTTTTCCATAAGCTACTGGGGCGACAGCAACAAGGTGGAGTTCAGTCTCCACTGTCCCTTGAGCGAAACGCTCAGCATTAACTTCTATCTCCGTATGAGAGGCGGCTATGACGGAAAATACGAATATGCAACCTCAAAATATTACAGAGAAAACGGCGAAAGCTTAAGATTTGCAAGCGGCATCATAGACCCTGCTGTTTTTTCCGCCGAATATCCGTTAAGCTGCGATACATATGAAGGCAGCTTTGAAGGCCAGGATCAATTTATGGAGGAAAGCAGAGTCGGTATGTGCGATTTAATACGCTGCCTTAAGGGATTTGTTGAAGCTGAAAATATGGAATGCGGTTTTGCCGCCTTTGATTTCGTGAATTTTTAATCGGTTTAACAAAAAACACATCTCTGAAAAACTCGCATTTTGCGAGTTTTTTCTGAATATTAAAAACACGCAGAATTTTTGAAACTCTGCGTGTCTTACCCGTACCATCCCAAGCCTCGTGTCCCTGACGGCTGCAGATATATTTATTTAATGCTTATTTCCCAACGGGCACTATGCTCTCTTTTTCTTAAGCACAACAAATGCGGCGGCGCTGCACATTGTAACGGCAGCGTATGCGGCCGCGGACATATCAAAGGTGGGCTGTATCTCCTCGTTCGTGCTTACTCCGGTAAAGAGCAGCTGCACTATATGCGCGCCGCTTCCCTTTTCAACATCCGCCCAATTCTTTGCCACGTCATCAACAAACTGCATGCAGCCCTGATTATCCTGTTCAAAGACGGGAATGTTGCGCGCCGTCATGGGAATAACCACCCAAACGGTCTTTTTTGCCGGCAGCAGCAAATATCCGCGCGTTCCGGTATTCTCCCTTGTTTCCACCTTCCAGCCGCAATCCTTTGCCTTGCTTCCGTCGCTGTTAAGCAGTATGGGTCTGTTCACGGTAACCTCGGCGGTGCCCTTTGTTCCGCCGGAATTGGTCATAGTCGGAATAACCGCCATCTCCACCGTGTTGTCCTCGGTGTTCTCCGCCCTGAAGGCAAGATATTTGTACTCAAGAATATTAACATAGGATACCATCTTCACAACATCCAAGTTCAGCCATCCGCGGCTGCCGGTCCATGTAATTACATTATCCTTTATCTCGGCTATGTCCCGGCTGTCCTCAGGATTACCGGCAAGCTGTCCTATAACCGCACCCTCTGCGGAAAGATTCCATGCGCCCTCTGTTGCAAGCGCATCCTTACCCGGCTCCTCCGTGCCGAAATGAAAGCCGTCCAGCTTTATCACCGGCCGCTCAGGCGAGGCAAACGCGCCCACGCAGATCATGCACAGCATAACCGCCGTTATCACGGCAACAACTGTCTTTTTCATCCCTAATCCTCCTTGCTTTTTCAGCTTTTTATAGAATAAATTATAAAGCTCTGCGCCGTCATATCCAATGGGCAAACCTTACTTGTCATAGCACAATTTCAACCCGTTTTTCCCTCTTTTGAAAAAAAACAAATAAAACGCGCTTGTATGTTAATTTTGTGCTAATGCCGATGCGATATTATTGCTGATTATCCGTGCAGCCTTTCCTCCGTTTAACCTAATACAACAAAAGCCCCGATCCTTTTAAGATCGGAGCCTTGTATAAGCAAAGCCTTTCCCGTGAATCAGGCTCGCCGTGCTTACCATGAGGAATTCCGACGCACAAAGGCCGAAATTACGCTCTCTGTTCCGAAAAGCACAAGATATGCCGCCGCAAAATAGCTTAAAGCACGCACCGTAAGCAGCGATACCGCAGGATTAAACAGCATCATAAAGCTGAGAACTATGCCTGTAATGTCCAGCACCAGCAAAAACCAGTAATAGAACGGGCTGCCCATAAGCCGTACAAAGCCAAGGCGCGTAAGCCCGGATATGCAGTGCGCCAAAAACCACACCGGCAGCAGCACCGTCAGCACCCATATGCCCGCGTTCGGGTTTGCCATAAGCATAATGCCGCACATAACGCTCAGTATCCCGGAAATCAGCGACAGCATCGGCCCAAGGCCCGTAAACCGCGCAATGCGCGCATATACTATTATATCCTCTGTTCCCATTATCACGGCAATAGCGCCGTACACCGCCACAGCCCCCGCAAGCATCCCGTCCGGGTCTGCAAATGTCGCCGCCCCGAGGGCTGTCAGCAGCACGCCCGCTATCAGCTCGCCCCATTTGACACCGCTTTTTTTCATACCTTCGCCTCTTCTCTTCTTGAAAGAATGGTCATGAATTCCTCGCCGGTTATGGTTTCCTTTTCATAAAGATAGCCCGCCAGCTCCTCCAGCTTTCCACGGTTGTCCTTAAGCAGCTTGAGCGCCTTTTCGTGCTGCACCTTGACGGTTTGCACCACCTTGCGGTCTACTTCCTTCTGCGTGTCGGCAGAGCAGGCAAGCGACGCGTCGCCGCCCAGATACTGGTTGTTCACGGTTTCCAGCGCCACCATATCAAATTCTTCCGTCATGCCGTAACGGGTTATCATCGCCCTTGCCAGCTTAGTGGCCTGCTCAATATCGTTGGATGCCCCGGTGGTAATGCTGTTAAAGACCAGCTCCTCCGCCGCGCGTCCGCCGGTAAGAGTGGCAATTTTGTTTTCCAGCTCCTCCTTGGTCATAAGCACCTTGTCATTCTGCTCCACCTGCATGGTGTAGCCGAGCGCGCCCGAGGTGCGCGGAATTATGGTAATCTTCTGCACCGGCGCCGAATCGGTCTGCAGCGCCGCCACCAACGCGTGCCCTATCTCGTGGTATGCCACCACCTTCTTCTCCGAATCGGTCATAATGGCGTTTTTCTTCTGGTATCCCGCAATTACCACCTCTATGCTTTCCTCCAGGTCCGCCTGCTCCACTACGGTGCGTCCGCTGCGCACCGCGCGCAGCGCCGCTTCGTTTACAATGTTTGCAAGCTCCGCTCCCGAGGTTCCGGCAGCCATACGGGCTATGGTGTGAAAATCCACATTGTCCGCAGCCTTTATCTTTTTTGCGTGTACCTTCAGTATCGCCTCACGCCCCGCAAGGTCCGGCAGCTCCACGGGCACCCGGCGGTCAAAGCGTCCCGGACGGGTCAGCGCGGGATCCAGCGATTCCGGGCGATTGGTGGCGGCAAGGATTATAACGCCGTTGTTTCCCTCAAAACCGTCCATCTCGGTAAGCAGCTGGTTAAGGGTCTGCTCCCGCTCATCATTGCCTCCGAATTGCCCTTCGCGCTTTTTTCCTATTGCGTCAATTTCGTCAATAAACACAATGCACGGCGCCTTTTCCTTTGCCTGACGGAACAGATCGCGCACCTTGGATGCCCCCATGCCCACAAACATCTCCACAAATTCCGAACCGGACATGGAGAAAAACGGCACGCCTGCCTCTCCTGCCACCGCCTTTGCAAGCATGGTCTTGCCGGTGCCCGGAGGGCCCACCAGCAGCACGCCCTTGGGCATTGAAGCTCCTATATCGGAATATTTCTTCGGGTTGTGCAGATAATCCACTATCTCGGCAAGGTTTTCCTTGGCCTCGTCCTCACCGGCCACATCGGAAAAGCGTATGCCGTCGCTTGAGGGTACATATACCTTTGCGTTGCTTTTCCCTATTCCGAACGCCATGGCATTCGGTCCGCCCTCCTGCGACATTATTTTCTTGGCCATATACTGCCCCAATGCCGCAAATATCAAAATCGGCAGTATAAAAGTCAGGAAAAAGCTCATAAGCGGGGACATTCCCTTTTCTATATTCCGCGCAAACTCCGCACCGCAATCATACAGCCGCTGCGTAAGGGTCGCGTCCTCCATTTTTCCCGTTTTGTATATTTTCTTATTTTCCTTATCGGTAAATACAATTTCGGAATCGCTCACCTCCACGCTGCCCACATTCTTTTCCTCTATCATTTTCATGAAGGTGCCGTAATCCACCTGAGTTACCCTTGCACTTGTCAAAAGCGGAGAAATCACCATATTGAACACCAGGATAACCAGCAACACAATACCGTAATAATAAATCAGCGGTTTTTTCGGCGATTTAACTTCTTTCATATTTCAGCTCCTTTTATCTGCAAGGCCCCGGCCATGCTGATCTTTTATTTTATATTATCACAAACAACAATTAAATTCAACACAAATGCCGCACCGAAGCAGCCGCACGCCCCTTTAATTGTAAAAGCAGCCCTGCTCGGGCTGCAAATGCTTCTGTTTTGAAGTTCTCCTCTCAAAAGGCCATCTTCTCCTTAATAAAGGCCGGAACCTCCTCAATTTTAATGCGAATCTGCTCCATCGTGTCGCGGTCGCGCACCGTAACCTCACCGTTTTCCGGCGTATCAAAATCCACCGTTACGCAATACGGAATGCCCGCCTCATCGGCACGGCGATAACGCTTTCCGATGGAGCCCGCATCATCGTAATCCACCGGGAAATGTTTAGCCAGCAGCTCGTATACCCTTCTTGCCTCCGGGCTGAGCTTGTTTTTCTGCAAGGGCAGCACGGAGCATTTGTAGGGCGCAAGTGCCGGATGCAGATGCAGCACCGTGCGCACATCGCCAGGGGCTATCTCCTCCTCGTCATAGGCCTCGCACAGGAAGGCCAGCACCGCACGGTCGGCGCCCAGCGACGGCTCAATGCAGTAGGGTACATACCGCTCGTTTGTAACCGGATCCAGATATTCCATGCTCTCTCCGGAATGCTTTGCGTGCGTGCTCAGGTCGTAATCCGTCCTGTCGGCAACGCCCCAAAGCTCGCCCCATCCGAAGGGGAACAGGAATTCAAAGTCCGTAGTCGCCTTGGAATAAAACGCCAGCTTCTCCGGGCTGTGGTCGCTCAGGCGCAGATGCTCCTCCTTCATTCCCAGAGAAAGCAGCCAATTGCGGCAGAAGCTGCGCCAGTAATCAAACCATTGCAGGTCCTCCCCCGGCTTACAGAAGAATTCCAGCTCCATCTGCTCAAATTCGCGGGTGCGGAAAGTAAAGTTTCCCGGCGTAATCTCATTGCGGAAGGATTTTCCTATCTGCGCAATACCGAAGGGCACCTTGCGTCTTGCCGAGCGCTGAACATTCTTGAAGTTTACAAATATTCCCTGAGCGGTCTCCGGGCGAAGATATACCGTGGCCGTCGAATCCTCCGTTACGCCCTGAAAGGTCTTGAACATAAGGTTGAATTTGCGGATAGGCGTAAAATTCTTTTTTCCGCACACCGGGCAGACAATTTCGTGGCTTGCGATGAATTCCTCCATCCTTGCCCCGTCCCAGCCGTCGCTGGATTCGTCCGTGCCCTGCGAAGCAAAGTAATCGTCAATTATCTTGTCCGCACGGAAGCGCGCCTTGCACTCCTTGCAGTCCATAAGCGGGTCGGAAAAACCGCCCACATGTCCCGAGGCCACCCATACCTGCGGATTCATAAGTATCGCGCAGTCCACCCCCACATTGTACGGGTTTTCCTGAACGAATTTCTGCCACCACGCCTTTTTAAGGTTGTTCTTCAGCTCCACGCCCAAAGGACCGTAGTCCCATGTGTTTGCAAGCCCGCCGTATATTTCGCTGCCCGCAAAAATAAAGCCTCTGTTCTTGCAAAGCGCAATGATCTTTTCCATAGTCGCCTTCATGCTTTTATCCCTCACCTGCTGATTTTTTATTTAAACGGCCCCTCTTTGAAGCCGAAAAAAACAAAAAGCCGTCCGCCAACCAAGGGACGAAGCTCACGCTCCGCGGTTCCACCCTCGTTGACCGAACGGTCCGCTTTATTTCTTGCCCTTTGCGATGCTGCCCTTCACCGTATGTCCGCAGCGGGCTTTCACTCTCCCCGTCTCGCTTTGTGCGTCCTTCAAAAGTACGGCTACTCCTTCATCAGGCATTACTATTGATTTATTGAACTAATTGTAGCAAATTAATGTAATTTGTCAAGCGGAAAATGCCGCCGCACGATACTTACCCGTCCTTTATAAAAATGCGCAAATAAACAACAATGCGTAACACCGCCGCCCCTTTATGCGTAGTATATACTGTACCACATAAAAGAAGGGAGAATTCATATTATGTTTGGTTCCTGCGGAAATGATAATCTGCTCTGGCTGCTCCTTCTGTGGCAGC
>ERZ780167.1876-NODE-1876-length-17479-cov-9.016816_pt1 | contig 17479 bp, 11 predicted proteins | sample MGYA00510982_ERZ780167 | MGnify/ENA primary metagenome ERZ780167 (study PRJEB29588, sample SAMEA2146107) | human gut metagenome | biome: human gut; feature: human-associated habitat; material: faeces | place: Denmark | collected 2008/2010 ... | reverse complement strand
GTCCCCCTACCAGTCCCCCACCGACATGGGCGTCAACATGGCGGGCAACTGCATCATCGACGATGAGGTCTGCCGTCAGGCCTCGCGCATGGAAATTCTGCGCCGCTACTACACCGCGCAGGTCGACGTCGCGCGCGGCATTGCTGACGCCTGCCAGCTCAGAAAGCTCGAGCTCGTCATGCAGCAGGCGGATGTGACGCCCGACCTCTGCCCCGCTGTGGCCGCGGCCAAGCAGAAGGCCGAGGAGACCGGCGCGCCCGCGGGCGCGATGGTGCTGCCCGACGGCCGCGTTGTCACGGGCAAGACCTCTTCCCTTCTCGGCGCTTCGGCGGCGCTGCTGCTCAACGCGCTCAAGGCCATGGCGGGCATCCGCAGCGACATGAACCTCATCTCGAATCAGGTCATTGAGCCGATCTCAGCGCTCAAGATCCAGTCGCTCGCCCACCACAACCCGCGCCTGCACTCTGACGAGGTGCTCATCGCGCTGGCGATCTCGGCGCTGACGAACCCCCTCGCCGACATGGCAAGAGCCCAGCTCGGCACGCTCCGCGGCTGCGATGCGCACTTCTCCGTCATCATCTCGGAGGAGGACATCAAGCTCTACAAGCGCCTCGGCATTCACGTCAGCTGCGAGCCGAAGTATGAATCCAAGCGTCTTTATCACAAATAATTCGGAGAAAGCAACATCATGTCTAACGAAAAGAATCTTCCCTACGCCGTCGTCTGCGGCGGCGTGAATATCGACATCGGCGCGCACTCCTTCGCGCCGCTGCGCCCGAAGGACTCGAACCCCGGCAAGGTCGAGCTGAGCCTCGGCGGCGTGGGACGCAACATCGCGCACAACATGCGCCTGCTCGGCGTACCGACGTATCTTCTGACCGCCGTGGGCGGCGATTCGCGCGCAAGCCAGGTCGAAGAGAGCTGTAAAGAACTCGGCATCGACCTTTCGCACGCGCTGCGCGTGCCCGACGGCCGCACCTCGACCTACGTGTTCGTGGGCGACAGCGACGGCGACATGGCCGTGGCCGTGGCCGACATGGAGATCTGCGAAAAGTTGACGCCGGACTACTTCGCCTCGCAGAAGGAGCTGCTCGACGGCGCCGCCGCGGTGGTCGTGGACGCGAACCTGCCGCGCGAGTCCATCGCGTACCTTGTCGAGCACTGCGCCGCGCCTCTCTTCATCGATCCGGTGTCCACCGTCAAGGCAGAAAAGCTCCGCGGGCTTCTCGGCCATGTCCACACGCTCAAGCCCAACCGCATTGAAGCAGAGCTCCTCTCCGGCGTGAAGATCGCAGACAATGCAACGCTCCATCAGGCCGCGCAGGCGCTGCTCGATCAGGGCGTGCAGCGCGTGTTCCTGTCGCTCGGCGGCGACGGTGTGTTTGCCGCGCAGCAGGGCGAGACGCATTTGGAGCCCATCTGCAAGGCCGAGATGCGCAACGCCACCGGCGCGGGCGACGCGATGATGGCATCCCTCGTCTGGTCGTTTCTCGCGGGCCGCGACCTTGCCGAAAGCTGCGCCGCCGGCACCGCCGCCGCGGCCATCGCGGTCGAGAGCGAAGAGACCATCAACCCGAGCATGAGCGCCGAGGCCGTTCTGGCCCGCGCCGCGAAGTAAATCTCTACGACAAAAAAGAACCGTCCGATCGGACGGTTCTTTTTTTGCTTATTTTCTCAGACTCAGCAGCATTGCGACGTGGCGATAGAGGCTTCTCTTGACCGCGGGGGTCATGCAGGCCTCCTTGATGGGCATGGCGAGCTTTCTGAGCTCGTCCTCGGCCTGCGCGATGACCTCGTCATCCGTGGCGTCGGAGTCGATCTTCGCCGCCGTCTCGGCCATCACGACCGGATGGGGCGCGACCGCGCCCGCAGCCAGACGCGCGGGGCGATTGCCGCCGCAGCGGAGCGCGAAGTTGATGATCGGGAAGTCGATCGTCGTGCGCATCGCGTACTTATAAAAGCCGCTGCGCTCGCCCTCTTCCGCCGCGGGGACGAAAAAGCGCGTGACGAGGATGGGCAGGTGCTCGTGGCAGGCAAGGCCGTTGGCCACGCTGTGGCGCTCGATGAGGGACTTTAGGTCGGTGCGGTGCGTCTCGCCGTCTTCGATGTACTCTACTTCCGCCTCGTAAGCGATGAGCGCGGTGGCGACGTCGGAATAGTAGATCGCGCGGCAGACCGGCGAGTTCGGGATCTGGTGGCAAATGCTGCCGCCGGTCTTGAAGCAGTAGGCAAGGCCGCTGCGCCACAGGTGCGGCTGGTTGAAGTAGATGCAGCGGCGGTCCTGCATGATGTTGCCGCCGACAGTGGCGATGTTTCTGATCTGCGGGGATGCCGTCAGCGACGCCGCCTGCGCGATGGCCGCGTAGCGGCTGTTCAAAAGCTCGCTCTCGGCAAGCTCGGTGAGCGTCATCGCCGCGCCGATGATGAGCTCGCCGTCCTTTTCCTCCAAAACGTGCAGCTCCGGAATTTTCTTCAGGAAGACGAAATCCTTGTCGTCGCGCACCTCGTTTTTCAGCAGCGGCATGATGTCTGTGCCGCCGCCGATGTAGGTCGGGTGCTCGGCGGAGACGACGTCGTGTAAGCTCTCTAAAACCTGTCCGCTCATTTCACATTCCCCCTCTCGGTCGGCAGGATGGCAAATTTGTCGCATAGCGGCAGGCTGTTGATCTCAATGCCGCTTGCCCGGCGCACCGCGTTCACGATGGCCGGCGCCACGGGCACCGTGGCAAGCTCGCCGACGCTCTTCGCGCCGTGCGGGCCGTAGGGGTCGTGGCTGTTGACCATGTCGACATACGTGCGCGGCATGTCGCCCATCTGCGGGATGCGATAGTGCAGGAAATCAGTCGACAGCGTGCGGCGCGAGCGCGGGTTGATCTCCATGCGCTCATAGAGCGCGTAGCCCACGCCCTGCGCGATGCCGCCCTCGAGCTGACCGGCGACGGTCAGGCGGTTGATGGGCGTGCCGACGTCCACGACCTGAATGACATCCAAAAGGCGGATGGCGTTGAGTTTCTTGTGGTATTCCGCCTTGACAAAGCAGACGGAGAACGGGTTGGGGCAGGCCAGAGCCTTGTAGGTGCCCGCGCCGATGGGCACGCTGCCCTTGGGGTCGAACAGGATCTTGCGCGCGGCGTCCTCAAAGCTCAGCTCAAGCTCCTCGCCGCCGCTGATATAGTAGCGGTGGTCCTTTTCCTTGACCGTGCAGCCGTCGTAGATGACCTTGAGCTGCTCGACCATCTTCTTTTTCAGATCGTCGCAGGCGAGCTTGACCGCGTTGCCGCAGATGAACGTCTGGCTCGAACCGAACGTGCCGGTGTTATACGGCGTCAGGCCCGTGTCCGCCGCGGTGATCTGCACGCTGGAGAGTGGGATGCCGAGACACTCCGCCACGATCTGGCTCTCCATCGTCTCGCTGCCCTGACCGATATCGGCAGAGCCGACGAGCAGATGCACGGACGCGTCGGCGTTGAGCATGACGACCGCGCCGCTCAGGCCCTCTTTCGAGGACGGACCGGAGCCGTGGCAGCTGAACGAGATGCCCCAGGCCTGACGGATGTTTTCGTCGTCGATCAGGGGTTCTTTCTCGTCGATCTCCTTCTGGATCTGCTGGCAGCGGCGCGCGCAGTCCTCAATGCCGTTGCTGCTGACAGGGATGCTTGCGCAGGGGAAGCACTCGCCCACCTGCACGTGGTTCATCAGGCGGAATTCGACAGGGTCCATATCGAGCTTCTGCGCGAGGCGGTCCATCAGAATTTCGCGGCCGAACGTGAGCTGCGTGTTGCCGTAGCCGCGGAACGCGCCGCCCGTCACGTGGTTTGTGAAAACGCTCAGGCCGATGAACGAGTAGTTCGGCACGTTGTACTGCAATTTACGCGCGGCGGCGGCCACGACCGTCGGCGTGTGCGTGGTGTAGGGGCCGGCGTTCAGGCGGAACGTCGTATCAAAGAGCTGCAGCTTGCCGTTTTTGTCCGCGCCGATGCGAAGATCAACGTCGGAGGCGTGACGCACGACGGAGTAGAAGTCCTCCTCGCGCGAATAGAGCAGCTTCACGGGGCGCTTGATCTTGCGCGAGATGAGCGCCGCGGCGTGCTGGGCGTGCAGCTGCTGGCGCGCGCCGAAGCCTGCGCCGACAAGCGGCTTGATGATGTGCACGTCCACTTCCTTGAGGCCGAAAAGCTCGGCCAGAATGCGGCGCTCCTGGAACACCGTCTGCGAGCAGCTGTAGATCGTCATGTGCTCACCGTCGCTGAAGTCGCAGATGCAGCAGGTCAGCTCGATCATCGTGTGCTGCATCGGCGGCGTGACGAAGTGGTCTTCGAGAATGATGTCGGACTTTTCCTCGCCCACAGCGATGTCGCCCTGCGACACCTCGCGCCGCTGGACGACGTTCGTGTCGGAAAGATGCGGCTGCATCGCGGGCGCGTTGTCGGCGAGCGCGGCCTTGACGTCAAGGATCGGCGCAAGGTTCTCATATTCGACCTTCACCGCCTCGGCGGCGGCGCGGGCCGCCTCCTCCGTCTCCGCGGCGACGACGGCCACACGGTCGCCGATGGTCAGCGGCTCGGTCGTCAGCACCTTTTCATCCGCCATCAGAAGCGGAGAGGGCGGGTTGCCCGAGCAGTTGAAGTAGGCCTGCGGGGCCTCCTCCGGCAGGGCGCAGCCGAGGTATCCGGGAACCTTTTCCGCCTCGCTCACATCGATGCTCAGCACCTTGGCGTGGGAATACGGGCAGCGCACGAGCGCGGCGTAGGCCATGTTGGGAAGCTCTAAGTCGTCGGTATACTTGCCGCGGCCCAGCGCCTTATCCATGGACTCAAGGCGCGGCGTGGCGTGGTTGACAATGTCGAAATGATGCTGTTCCATCACTGCTGCGCCTCCTTTCCGTTCGCGTACTGTTCAATGACCCTGGAGGCCGCGACGATGGCCTCCTCGATCTTCGTGTAGCCCGTGCAGCGGCAGAGGTTGCCGGACATGGCGGCGTGGATCTCCTCGCGCGTGGGATGGGGATCGCGGTCGAGCAGCGCCTTGGCCGCCATGATCATTCCGGGCGTGCAGTAGCCGCACTGGATGGCGCCGGCGTCGATAAACGCCTGCTGCAGCGGGTGCGGCTCGTCGGCGGTGCCGATGCCCTCGATGGTCTCGACCGTGCTGCCGTCCGCCTCGATGGCGAACACACAGCACGAGTTGACCGCGCGGCCATCCATGATGACCGTACAGGCGCCGCATTCGCCAAGGTCACAGCCCTTCTTCGCACCCGTCAGGTGCGCGCGCTCGCGCAGCACGTGCAGAAGCGTCTCCTGCGGCTCCACCGTGAACGCGCGGCTCTCGCCGTTGAGCGTCAGGTGAATCGTGTGGTTGTTTTCAAGCATGATGTTCTATCTCCTGTGCAGAATTTGCTGTTTGTTCCGTATTGGCCTTATTCTCCCGTTTCAGCCGCTTCGTGAGCTGCGACAGATACTGCTCGTCGACCGGAGAATAGGCGTCGCGCAGCAGCATTTTCGACTGCTGTAAGTAAACAGACACGTCTTTATTCAAATATCGTCCAAAAACAGTCTGAATGTCCGGTGAATCCTGCATTTGCAGGCTGATTTGTGCAAACATGCGGTTCAGCACGCCCACTTCGTAGCAGCTGCCGAGCCGCTGGGCATAATCGTCCGCCTTGATGAAAAGGCTCAGCGCCTTGCGGTACTCTCCCTGCTCAAAGCAGAGGTAGCCGTAGTAGGCGAACGCGATACCGCGCCCCCACATCAGCTCCACCTTGTTGAACTGGTCGACTGCCTGCGAGAGGTATTCGTCCGCGCTTTCAAGGTCGCCCGCATCCAGCGCGGCCTGACCGGCGTAGGTGTAAAACGTCGCGATACCGCCGGTGAGAAAGTTTTCCGTGCAGATGGAGATGGCGCGCGTGTAGTACTGCATCGCCTCGCCATAGTGCATGCGGTTGCGTTCCACCTCGCCAAGCCATGCGTAAGATGCCGCGAGGTTGAAGAGGTATTTGTCCTTTTCCCCCGAGCGCTCGAAAATCTCGATCGCCTGCGTGAGCGAGGCGTAGCCCTCCTCGATGCGGCCCGACATGATGGAGCACAGACCCGACAGGCGCATCCAGATGGCGCGCTCTTCGGCTTTGCCGTCCTCGCCAAGCACGGCGAGCGCCTTTTCGACGACCTCGTGCATCTGTTTGGTCTCGTAGCGGTCGATGTAGATGCAGATGAGCTGGCGGTAGGCCTTGATCATGTTGTTGCGGCACTGCTCGCTGTCCGAGTCGCGGTTGAGCTCGATGAGCGTGCGGATGTATGGCTCGCCCTGCGAATACTCCACCTTGCGGATGTGGAAGCGGCCCATCATGTGGTAGTAATCCGACAGGAATCCGTGCTTGTCGCTCTCGTCGAATTTGCCCTGATTGGCCTGCACCTTCGTTTGGATGTCCTTGAGGATGCGAAGGATGCCGGCTCTGTCCGATGAATCAAGCCGAAGGTCGTTTTCTGCGTCCGTCGGCAGCGTCTCCCCGCCGAGCACCGGATAATATTCGTGGGACAGGTTTAAATAGTTGTAAACGTACTCGACGTAATACTTGAGGTATTTGCGCTCATTGCCCGCGCGCCTGCTGTGGTACATGAGCTTGGTATAAAGCGCGTTGTCCGCGCTCGTGCCGCTGAGCCTGCGCTCGAGGCAGCAGGAGATCTTTTCGTGCAGGATGCGCCGCTTGGTGAGCGAAAGCTCGCCGTAAACATACTCGAGAATTTTCTGGTGGCTGAACTGGAAGGCGACGCTCTCGGCGCGGATGACCTCGCGGATGAGCTTTTTGTCGATGAGGTTTTCCAAAATCGTGATGAGCTCGTACTCCTCTTTTCCCGAGAGCGATCGCATCATGTCGAACGATGCGCCGTCGAAGAAGAACGAGAGCAGATCAAGAATGCTGCGCTCTTCCGACGGCAGCGACATGATGCGGATGCGGATCGTGTCGCGCATGTTCGGCGTGATGTCGGCCACCGAGCCGTTGAACTTGAGGTTGTTGACCGTTTCGATGATGAAAAAGGGGTTGCCCTCAGTCTCGCGGAAGAGCTGCTGGCGCAGCGCAGGCGTGGAAAAGCGGTCCGGCAGCAGAAGGTCTGCAAGCTGCCCCGTCTCGTCCACAGAAAAGCGCGGCAGCTGGAGCTCCGACAGAAAGCGCGCAGCCTTCATCTCCTCCAAAAAGCTGCCCACATACTGGTGCCGCTCGTCGCGGACGCCGAAAAGGAACAGGATGCGGTGGTTTTTGTCCGAGGTCAGGATATCGCGGATCAGCGAGATCGACACACTGTCTGCCCACTGGAGATCGTCAAAGTAGAAGATCATCCGCTGCGCGTGTGACAGGCGCATCAGCGCGTAGGTGATCGCGCGCAGGTTGCTGCTGCCGCTCTCGGTCGTGATGTCGTCCTGGTCGATGGCTTTTTCCAGGTCGACCTGCCAGAGATACGGGAACGCGCGCGAAACCGCCGCACGGAAGAGCGTCGCGTCCGCGCCGCTCGCGCGATTTTTAAGGTCGCGCCCCAGCTGCTCGAAGATGTTCTGCCAGGGCTTTAAGACGTAGTTCTCCTCGGCGCGGTAGCAACAGGTCTGATAGATCGCCGCCTGCGTTTTCCCCAGTGAGGAGAGCACCGTTTGAAAGAGCTGCGTCTTGCCGATGCCGGCCTCGCCGGTCACGGCAAGGCTGATCGCGCCGCGGCCCCCGGAAAATTGCAGGATGTCGTCTACGAGCTTCCCGCGCTCCTCCTCGCGGCCCATGAACGGGCCGCTGTCCTTTTCGCTCTCCGGCGAGGTGATGCTCTCCTTCTGCGAGAGCACGTGCAGCACGCTCTTGTTGCGCTCCTGCCGGATGTTCTGCACGAGAGCTGTGATCTCTTCGCTCGGCGACTGGAACAGCTCTTCGGAAAGCAGCTTTTCCAGCCTGTCGTACAGCGCCACTGCCGAGGAATACTCGCCTCGTGCGCGGTAAATTTCAATTAAATAGACATAGCCAAACTCATCAAACTCGTCGAGCGCCATGAGCTTCTGGCATTCCAGCTCGCGGTCCTTGTAGCGCTCGTCCTGAAACGCCGCGACGATGGACTCCTTGAGCCGCTCCTGCAGCAGCCCTCGATAGTGCTGGCGGTTGTTGAGCAGCCATTCGTTGTAGTATTCGTTGTCCTTGAGATAAAAGTTTTCGAGAAAGTCGCCCGCGTAAAAACTGAAATCCGTCAAATTTTTGTCGTTAAAGCGGTCGATGTCCAGATCGATTCTGATCTCAGGGTTAATCTGAATGACATTTTTCGACGCGCCGACAAGAAAATCGCGGCCGAACTCGCGCCGGATCACATAGATGGCGTTGCGCATGTTGGACTGCACCTTGTGCTCGTCCGCACTGTCGCCCCAGATGATGTCGGCGAGCTTGGGGCGAAAGGTCTCCTTTTCGACAAGAAGGTAGTACACCAGTGCCTCGGCCTGCTTGAACGGCAGGTTGACCTGTTTCCCGTCGAGCAGGATCCGTCCTGAGCCAAGAAGTTCGGCTGTAATCTTTTGCATCAGACTTTCTCCTTTCTTTTTCAAAAGTTGGATGCTTGCCTCTGCCCTCTCCAAAAAAGAGCGACGTATTGATTACAGTATAATGGCCGTTTTCGACAGAAGCAAGCGTTTAATTCGCGTCGAATCCATTCAACTTTTGTGCATTATGCCCCAAAGCGACCGGTACGCGGGAACGCACCGGTCGCTTTGGGTTGTGTGGAGAAGAGGGATGCTTACAGCTCGCCGACCGCTGCTTCCACAGCGTTCAGCAGCTCGTCGGATTCAATGAGGCCGATCGTAGCCTTGGACTGGTTGCCCATGTAGATGTCTTCATTCTGGAACTTGATGAGCTCGTTGACCTTTTCATAGGCGATGGACGTGCCCTTGCCCAGCTTGAACTCGCCGAGCTGGTCCTGCGTGATCCAGATGCCGCGGGAGGCCAGCAGCAGCTCGATGCCGAGGATCTTTTCAAGATTCTTAATGACGAGCTTGGCCTTGCGGGCGGCCCAGGGCGCCATGGAGACGTGGTCTTCCTGGTTGGCCTTGGTCGGGATAGTGTCGCAGACGGAGGGGAACGCCAGCGTCTTGTTCTCAGACGCGAGGGCGGAGGTGGAGCAGCAAATGATGTTGTAGCCGTAGTTCAGGCCGATGGGCTCGCCGGCGAGCGCCAGAGGCAGACCGTAGCTGATGGTAGGATCGCACATCGTGAAGCAGCGGCGGTCGGAGACGTTGCCGATCTCGACGAGGGACATCGTCAGGATATCCATCGCGAAGCCGGTGGGCTCGCCGTGGAAGTTGCCGCCGGAGAGGAACTCGTAGTGACCGTCGCCCTTGGGGAAGATCAGCGGGTTATCGGTGGCGGCGTTGATCTCGACCTCGACGAGGTGCTTGACATAGTCAAGGTTCTCGCGGCAGACGCCCTGCACCTGCGGCATGCAGCGGAAGCAGTAGTTATCCTGCACGCGCTCCTGATAGTGCGGATGCATGATGTCGTGCTCGAGGTGGACCTTGCGGGCGTCCTCGGTGACGCGGGTGGAACCCTCGACGAGCTTCATCACGTTGGCAGCGGCCTTGATCTGGCCGGCGTAGGGGCGGGCCTCCTGGATGCGCTTGTCAAACGCGCGGGTCTCGCCGCGGATGGCTTCAAGAGACAGCGCGGTCGTGATCTCGGAGAGCTTGTACAGGCGCTCGGCGTCGTGCACGTTCAGGCACGCCATACCGGCGAACATTGTGGTGCCGTTGAGCAGCGCCAGGCAGTCCTTGGCCTTGAGCTGGAACTCGACGGGGGTAATGCCGGCCTTTTTCAGCGCTTCCTGTGCAGGCATGCGCTCGCCCTGATAGAAGGCCTCGGCCTGGGGCACGCCGATGAGAACGGAGACGATGTGAGCCATGGGGGCAAGGTCGCCACAGGCGCCCACGCTGCCCTGCCAGGGCACGACGGGATGCACACCCTTGTTGAGCAGCTCGACAAGGCGCTCAACGACGACCGGACGCAGGCCGGAAACGCCGCGGCAGAAGGCGTTCAGACGGACGCACATGGCCGCGCGGACCACTTCCTCGGGAGCCGGATCACCGACGCCGCCGCAGTGGGACAAAACGGTGCGATACTGATGCAGATCGCTCTCTTCGATCGTGACCTTGTGATCCTTGTGCTTGCCAAGGCCGGTGTTGAAGCCGTAAACGGCGGGCGCGTCATCGCGCATCCATTCACTCTCCATGTAGTTGCGGACTTCGGCGATATGTGCCATGCAGTCCTTGTCGATCTCAACCTGATAACCGTTGCGGGCAACGTTGACGACGTCTTCAATGGAAAGATCCACGCCGTTGAGAATAACCTTGTTCATTTGCTTTCTCCTTTTTCTCGATTCTTTGTTGGAGTCAGGGGGAACTTGCGCTCCCCCTGCTCAAATTAACAGCTTATGGGATGATGTCTTCCTTGGCCTGCTCGGGGGTGATGCGAGTGATGGTCCAGCCGGTCCAGATGCAGATCAGCGAGACAATGGGGCAGAGCATGGAGAAGAACATGTAGGGCGCATAGGCCGCGGTGGCGCAGCCGAGCGTTGCGAGGATATAAACACCGTCAGTACTCCAGGGGCAGAACGGCGCGCAGATCGTGCCGACGTCCTCAAGGATACGGGACAGGTTCTTGGGGTGCAGACCGCGCTCACGGAAAGCCTCGCGGAACATACGGCCGGGAAGCACGATCGCGACATACTGCGCGGCGGTGGCGAAGTTGGTGAAGAGCGTGGCAAAGATAGCGGTGGTCATCATGGCCTTGTCGCTCTTGGCCTTGCTGAGGATCTTTTCGATGATGGCGTGGACAGCACCGGTGGTCTCGACCACACCGGCAAACGCCAGGGCGATCAGGATCAGGGCAACGGTATCGAGCATGCTGGAGAGGCCGCCGCGGTTAACGAGACGGTTGATCTCGGCAACGCCGGTATCCATGCTCACACCGGTGTACATGGAGGCGAGGATCGTCGCGAGGTTTGCCTTCTGGAAGATGGCCGCGAAGATGCCGCCGAGAGCGGAGACGCCGATCAGGCCGGGGATGGCGGGCACCTTGAAGATAACCATGAGCAGAACGCACAGCGGTGGAATGAGCATCACAGGGCTGATGGTGAAGAACTCCTTGAGCGTGCCCATGTAGAGGTCAATCGTCTCCATGCTGGCCGTACCCTTGACGACTGTGAAGCCCATGATGGCGTAGATGATCAGGGAAATAATGATGGACGGGCCTGCGGTAACGACCATGTGCTTGACGTGGGTGAACACCGTGGTACCGGCCATGGCGGGAGCGAGGTTCGTGGTATCGGACAGGGGGCTCATCTTATCGCCGAAGTAAGCGCCGGAGATGATCGCGCCGACTGTCATGCCGAGGGGAACCTGAAGCGCGGTGCCGACGCCGACCAGCGCCACACCGACGGTGCCCATCGTCGTCCAGGAAGAACCCGTGAAGGTCGAAACCATAACGCACAGGGCACAGGCGGCGAAGAGGAAGATTTTCGGGGACAGCCAGGTCAGGCCGTAGTAAATCATTGTGGGGATGATGCCGCCGAGCATCCAGGTGCCGACGACCATACCGATGATGAGCATGATGAGGATAGCGGGGGCGGAGGCCTTAATGGTCTCGCTCATGCCCTTTTCCATTTCATCCCAGGTAAAGCCGCTCGAAACGCCCGCGATAGTGGCGACGATCGTGGCGATGACCAGAGGGATGTGTGCCGAGGTGCCGAGCACGTTGATGCCGCAGAGAATCAGCACAAACACACAGATAAAAACGACAAGCGCTTTTCCGAAGCCAACGGTCTTTTTTGTTCCTGTTGCAGAGTTCATTTTCTATTCCTCCCAAAAAATGTAATGGTATTCGTTATGGGGACTTTGCTTTCTTGCGGTAATGTTGTGAGGGTTCCATGGCTTATGACTCGCACCTCCCAGCGCTCGGCCGCCTTTTATCCCTTTCGCGGAACTTTAACGCGGCAGCAGTATCATTGACACAACGCAACTGTAAGCATCAAAAATCAAAAAAACGTCAAATTTTTTGTAAAATCGATTTGACGCTTAAAATTTTTTTGACACAGCCTGTCGAAATGCGTTTTTCTTGACGCTCCTTTGACGGTTGTGGTTCATTATAGGGTATCAGTAAAGGGTTTTGCCGCCGCATTTTGCGGCTGCATTCGTCCCGATAAACATTCTGGGAGAATCCATTATGAACTATCAATACATCGGCAAGAGCACGCCTGTCAACAATTCCCGTGCCAAGGCCAGCGGCCTTCTGCGCTACGCGGGTGACATGAAGCTGCCGAACATGCTGCACATGAAGCTCGTGCTCAGTCCCGTTGCCCACGGGATCGTCAAAGCGATCGACTCCTCCGCCGCACTTGCGATGCCAGGCGTTGCTGCGGTATTGTCGTTTGAAAATACGGTGGACACTAAATACAATCGCGGTCGCGTTCGCATCAGCGAGGATGTCATGGACCAGGAAACGCTCTTCAGCCGTCACGTCCGTTTTGTCGGCGACCGCGTGGCTGCCGTGCTGGCCGATTCGCCGGAGATCGCCGCAGCAGCAGCGGAAGCGATCCAACTCGAAATAGAGGAACTCCCCGCTGTCTTTACCGTGAAAGCCGCCAAGCGCGAGGGTGCGCCGCAGCTGCACGAGGACGGCAACACGGTCACACTGCCCGAATGCGGCTTCGGCGGCAGATATGCCGATGTGCAGGGCGAAGAGTTCATCCACCGCTCACAGACGCAGCGTGTCTCGCATATCGCCATGGAAACGCACTGCGCCGTGGCAGACTATAACCCCGGCACCGACCGCATGACCGTCTGGTCTCCCACACAGTCGACATTTGGCGTGCGCTCGTGTGTTGCAGCACTGCTTGGAATGCCGATGAGCCATGTGCGCGCCATCAAAACGCCGATGGGCGGCTCGTTCGGCTGCAAGCAGGAGATGATCCTGGAACCGCTGGCCGCCGTCGGCGCAAAAATGACGGGGCGCCCCGTCAAGCTTCAGCTCGACCGGCGCGAGACCATCCTCTGCACTGTGCTGCGCCATCCCATCAAAAGTGAAATTCGCGCCAAATTCGACAAAGGCCATATTCTCAAAGCGCTCGACCTGACCGCTGAGCTCGACGCGGGCGGTTATCAGGGTGTTTCGCCGGATTACATGGGATCCATGTTCAAAAAGCTCTCCTGGGTCTACGGCGTGGAGGATGTAGCGTACCATGCGACCTCCACCTGTACGAACACGCCCATGTCCGGCAGCTACCGTGGTTGGGGCGGCCCCGAGACCGCGTTCATCATGGAAAACATGATGAAAGCCGCCGCGCAGAAATTCCGCTGTGACCCGCTCGAGTTGCGGCTCAAAAATATCCTGCCGCCCGACGCAATCAGCAAAATTGGCAATTTCCCGCTCGGCGATGTCCGCCTTGAGGACGTGCTGCGCCTTGGCAGTAAACGTTTCCGCTGGTTCGAGCGCCGCGCCGCCGCGCAGGCGCAGGATCGAAGCAGCCGCTATCTCAAGGGCGTCGGCCTCGCCGTGTCCACCCATACCTCAGGCTACTATCCTCGCCGTCTTGACTGGTGCACCGTCACGGCCAAGTTTGAAGAGGACGGCTCGGCGAGCTTCAACTGCAACATCCACGACCATGGCTGCGGCACGGTTGCCGCGCTGAAGAATATTGCCGCAGAAGAACTCTCCATCCCCCCTGACAGCATTGATTTCCCTGAGGGCGACACGGCATACAATGCGCTCGATAATGGCTGCTACACCAGCCGCACAATTTATGTCACCGGCCGTGCCGTGTTGGAAACGGCGCAGAAGCTCAAATCTCTGCTGCTGGAAAATGCCGCACGTCTCATGGTATGCAGTGCCGGAGACCTCGCCTGTCAAAACGGTGAGATCTTTGTCACCGCTGATCCCTCTCGCCGGAAAACCTACCGTGATGTTATCTGCTATGCCGCCGACCAGTACGGCGGCAGCGGCGCAATTTTCGTTTCCAACACTTACCAGCCCTCGTCCAACCCCGGCCCTGCCGCTGCTCACTTTGCCGAGGTCGAGGTCGACACGCTCACTGGGCTCTGCCGCCTGACAGCCTACACCGCCGCGCATGATGTAGGAAAGGCCATCAATCCCGAACTCTGCCGCGGGCAGGTCGGCAGCGCCTTGCAGCAGGGCATGGGGCTTGTCTTTTGCGAGCAGGTCAAAATCGACCCGAAGACCGGCCAGCCGCTCAACGCCACCCTGCAGCGCTATCACGTGGCACGCGCGTACGACTTCCCGCACATTGAGACAGTGCTTGTCGAAAATGGCAGCCCCGAAGGGCCTTACGGTGCCAAGTCCATCGGCGAATCCTGCTTTGTGCCGGTCGCGCCGGCGCTACTTGCCGCCGTCAATGACGCACTGCAAACCGATCTGACCACCCTGCCGCTGACGCCGGAGAAGATCATCCGCGCCGTGCAGGAAAAACGCAAGGAGGCGTCGCTGTGATGGAAATTCGTTTTTACTTAAACGGGAAAGAAACCGTTGTGAATGCCCAGCCGGAGCGCCTGCTTGTCGACGTGCTGCGCGAAGACCTGCACCTGACCGGCACAAAGCGCGGCTGCGGCGAGGGTGAGTGCGGCACCTGCACGGTGCTGCTCAATGATAAAGCCGTCCACGCCTGCATGACGATGATCGCGCAGGTGAACGGACACCGCGTCATCACGTCCGAGGGTGTCGAATCCGACCCTCGCATCGCACCCATCATCCCCGCCTTTGTGAACAACATGGCCATTCAGTGCGGCTACTGCACGCCCGGCATGGTGATGAGCGCCGCGGGCCTGCTGCTCCACAATCCCGACCCTACCGAAGATGAGATCCGCACCGCGATCTCCGGCAACATCTGCCGGTGCAGCTGCTATGAGCAGATCCTGCGCGCCATCCGGCAGGCCGCGCGCGACATGAAGGAGGCGGCCAAATGAACTTCTTTCAGCCAACAAATCGTGAAGAGCTCGCCTCTGCCCTCGCGTCCCTCTCCGGCGGCTCCATTGTCGCCGGGTGCACGGACTTTTTGGCCCAGCGCAACGGAAAGGTCTGGCACGCGGACACTATTTTGAGCCTGACGGAGATGCAGGAGCTCAAGCAAATTGAATTGGCCGGCGATTCTCTCGCCGTCGGCGCGGTGTGCGTGCATTCGCAGGTCGCGCAGTCCCCTCTCGTGCGGCAGTATTTTCCCGCGCTTGCCATGGCGTGCAGTCAGGTCGGCTGCGCGCAGATCCGCAACCGCGGCACGCTCGGCGGCAGCATCGGCACCTCTTCCCCCGCGGGCGACGTCTACCCGCCCCTGCTCGCGCTCTGCGGCGCGGCCGAGGTGATGAACAGCCGCGGCGCGGTGCGCACCATCCCCGCACGCGAGCTCGTGCTCGGCAAGGGCAAGACCGCGCTCGCGAGCGACGAGGCCATTCTGCGCTTTCTCCTCCCCCTGCCCGCCGAACATGAGATCAGCGCGTTCGGCAAGATCGGTGAACGGCACCAGGTCACGATCTCCAAGATCAACCTCGCCGTCAGCGCGGTTGTCGAAAACGGCTGCATCCAGAGCGCGCGCGCTGCACTCGGCGCGGTCGCGCCGCACGCCTACCTTTCAGAAGACGCCGCGGCGTTCCTTGGGGGAAAGCCGCTCACGGCGGAGACCGGCGCCGCGCTCGGTGACCTGCTCTCTTCCGAGGTCGAGCGCGTCATCGCGGGGCGCGGCTCCATGCCCTACAAGCGTGAGGCCGTCCGTGGCCTTGCACAGGACGTGTTCGCCCGTCTGATCGCGCTGGCGCAGGAGCGCGGCCTATGAAAAAAGAGATCCGCATCGACGAGCTCCGCGTCATGATGCTCGACGCGCTCGCGCTGCGCGGCATCGGCAGCGAGGACGCCGATTTCATCGTCGATGATTTTCTGGACGCCGAGCTCGAGGGTCATAAGACCCACGGCGTCTCCAAATTCCTGACCATCGACATCGGCCTTTCAGGCCGCGAGGGCAGCATCGAAATCGTGAGCCGGACCGGCGGCCACGCCAAGATCGACGGCCACCGCGAGCTCGGCCACATCGCCGCGCGGCAGGCTGCCGCGCTCAGCGCAGAACTCGCTAAAGAGCATGGCGTCGGCCTCGTCGCGCTGACCAACGTCAGCCGCTATGCCCGCCTTGTCCCCTATTCCCGCCTGATCGCCGAGCGCGGCTGCATCGGCATCGTCACGAACAACGGTGGTCCCGCGCATGTGGTGCCGTTTGGCGGCAGCGCGCCGATGTTCGGCACAAATCCGCTTTCCTTCGGCTTCCCGCAGGGCGAAAAGCCCCCCCTCCTCTTTGACTTTGCCACCGCGCAGGGCGTGTGGGGCGAGCTGCGGCAGGCCATTGTCGAGGAGCGTTCCCTCCCCGAGAGGACTTTTCTCGATGCTGCCGGCGCTTTCACCACCGATCCACAGCGCGTGCAGGGCGTGCTCCCCTTTGGCGGGGCGCGCGGCGCGGCACTGTGCATGGCGCTCGAAATTCTGACCGGCGCGTTCGTCGGCGCAAAGATGGGCGGCGAGATCCGCGATGAATACGACCTCGGCTACCTGTTCTGCGCCCTGTCGCCGGAAATGTTTTCTTCCGCAGACGATTTCATCGCGCAGACATCGGCGCTGGCCGAGGCTGTACGCACCAGCGCACCCGCCGCAGGAAATGCACAGGTCTTCGTCCCCGGCGAACGTTCCGCCCAGCGCCGCAGCGAACAGCTTGCGCGCGGCACGGTCGAGCTCGAAGCCGATGTTTATGACCGCATCCGCGCGATGAGCCTTTCGCGCGAGGGCGGCTACGAAAATTCCCGCAGTATGAACTGAGATACCTCTCTTTTCATAAAGAAAAACAGCATGAGGCAGCGGGCACTGCTTCGTGCTGTTTTTTACGCAAAAAGCGGTCCGCTGAGATTTCAGCAGACCGCTTTTTCTTTTCACTTTTCGATCAGATAGCTGCCGCTGTCCGTCGCCTCCGTCACGATGGGGACGAACTCGACGTCGTAGGCCTTCATCGCCTCGGTGACGCTCTCAAGCTGGTCTGCCGTGACCTTGACGTACACGCGGTCGAACTTTTCCGTGAGCTCGCTCATCACGATGCCGGACTTCTCTTCGCTGCCTGCAAGCGCGATGTCCGCGTCCACGCTGACGGAGAGCTTGCCCTTGTAGCCCGCCTGCTCAAGCGCGGTGTGGATGTCGTCGGCGAGCAGCGCAAGCGCCTCCTGCTGCGTCATGGTGCGCTCGTCCGTCTTGATGCGGCTCATGCGCCCCTCGCGCGGGTAATGGAAATCGTCGAGCAGAAGCTCATCAAAGCCCATCTGTGCGCATTCCGTGACGATATCGGTCACATATGCCCGCGCGGCCTGCTTTTCGGGTGCGAGCCAGTAGGTGCTGTTCGTATCGTACCAGACGAATCCCGTCAGCTGGCACACGGCGGCGTCC
>ERZ780167.1870-NODE-1870-length-17513-cov-6.899530_pt1 | contig 17513 bp, 20 predicted proteins | sample MGYA00510982_ERZ780167 | MGnify/ENA primary metagenome ERZ780167 (study PRJEB29588, sample SAMEA2146107) | human gut metagenome | biome: human gut; feature: human-associated habitat; material: faeces | place: Denmark | collected 2008/2010 ... | reverse complement strand
GTTCTGATAGACCGGCAGCGTCTGGAACTTGAAGCGCGAAATTTTGTGCTTGCGGTCGATCTGCTCCTTGATGGCAGGGTCGACCACGCCGCGGCGGACGTACTCGTTCACCGCATGATAGGTGAAGCCGAGGTTGTCCTCGTCGGTCTTGCCCGTCAGACCGTCGGACGGCGGCTTGATGAGGAAGCGCTCGGGAAGGCCCAACTCCGCGCCCAGCGCGATGACCTCCTCGGTCGTGTACATGCCCAGCGGCGAGAAAGCGCCCGCGCTGTCGCCGTAGATCGTGCAGTAGCCCACCCAGTCCTCGGAGAGGTTGGAGGTGTTGATCACAATGCCGCAGTCCACGCTCTGCGCGATGGCGTAGAGCGTCGCCATGCGGATGCGGGAGGGCAGGTTCACCTTCGTCTGGCGGCTCGCCTCGAGGCCGATGCGGTCCATCTCGTCGAGAAGCCCCTTCGTGCCGCCCTGGATATTGAAGGTATAGCTGCGGATACCGAGATGCTCGACAAGGCCGTTTGAATAGTCGATGTCCGGCTGCACGCCGTCGGGCATCAGCACGCCGACGACGTTCTCGCGCCCGTAGGCCGCGACGCTCAGCGCCGCGACGACGGAGCTGTCCTTGCCGCCGGAAATACCGATGACGGCGGTCTTGCCGCCGCAGGCTTTCATCTGCGCGCGCATCCAGTCGAGAAGACCGGCAAGCTGCTGCTTTGCGTCAAATTCACTCATATCGTATGCTCCTTAAAATTTAATTCAACAAGATGGGAAACCCATCTTGTTGAGAGGGTTCTCACTTAAACTTGTCCACCGTCGCGGCATTACGATTCCCGCGCTCCTTCGAGCGCGCCAATCGTGCCGCTTCCTCGAAAGCGGTTCGCTTTATCTGTCACTGACAGCGCTTCACCGCTTTCCACTCCGCCACTGCCATCTCATCGCAGCGGTTGTTGTATTCGTTCTCCGCGTGGCCTTTGACCCAGTGGTAGTGCAGCTCATGCTGCGCGATGAGCTGCAAGAGCTGCTCCCAGAGATCGACATTCAGCGCGGGCTTTTTGTCGCTCTTCACCCAGCCGCGCTGCTTCCAGCCGTAGACCCAGCGCTTTTCAAGCGCGTCGATCACATAGCGCGAGTCGGAATAAAGCTCGACAACGCACGGCTCTTTGAGGAGCCGCAGCGCCTCGATGACAGCGGTAAGCTCCATGCGGTTGTTGGTCGTGCTTGCCTCGCCGCCGGAGAGCTCTCGCTCGTGCGCGCCGTATTTGAGCACCGCGCCCCAGCCGCCGGGGCCGGGATTGCCCGAGCACGCGCCGTCGGTATAGATAATGACTTGTTTCATGGATTTCCTCAATAAGAACTGATCTCGAGCGAGGAATCGTCCTCGCCCGGCGTGATCTCACGAATTTCGACCATATACTTCATCGTGGGCGAAACGACGACCTCGACCCGGTCGCCGACCTTTTTCCCCAGCACCGCCTTGCCCACGGGCGATTCCTTGCTGATGAGACCCTTGAGCGCGTTCTGGCGCAGCGTGGTCACAAGCTGAATGGACTGCTCTTTCCCCAGCTTTTCGTTATAGAGCACAACATGGTCGAAAAGGCTTACAGCGCCCTCTCTTTCTTCCACCTCGATGACCTTCGCCGTGGCGATCATGCGCTCCAAGTAGCGGATGCGGCTCTCGTTGCGGTTTTTCTCCTGCTTGGCGACCTTGTACTCGTAATTCTCGCTCAGATCGCCGAACGCGCGCGCCGTCTGCACATCTTCGATGAGCTTGGGGCGCAGCTCCAAACGGCGGTGGTCAAGCTCCGCCTTCATTTTGTCAATGTCGACCTTTGTCAGTTCGTCGTACATCGTGTGTTCGCTTCCTTTTCTCTGCTCAGCCTCTGCTCTGTGCGTGCGCCTGCTTGACGCGCGCGACGCGCTGGGCGTATTCCTCGCGGTCTAAAATGCCCGCGTCGTACAGCACCTTCAGGTTCTCAAGCCGGTCATCGCAGCTGTCCATGTGGACAGAATGCACCTCGCCGCTGTCGGCCTGCTTTTTGCGCGCAAGCTCCCAGCGCTTTTCGCTGTGCGCGCGCTCGTCGGCGTGGCGCTGCTCGTTTCTCTCCCACTCGTCGGCGCGGTGCTGCTTGTGGAGCGCCTTGATCTCTGTCGGGCTCGGGCGCTTTTTCTCCGTCTGCCCGCGCAGCGCATCAAGATCTTCAACCGTGCGCTTGGCTTTTTTGATCAACTCGTCGGGTGACGCCGAAATGCTGCCGGTTTCCCGATCGTTGACCTTTTTTTCCTCGTTGGCGACAACCGCCTTAAACCCCCAGACAAGTGCGATGATAATAAGGATCAGAACTTCTCCCATTGTCCGCGCTCCTTTCTCTTATAGCTCGTCAAGGATCCTTCTGCGCTTTTGCTGATACTCCTCTTCCGTAATAAGCCGGCGGTCGTAAAGGGTCTGCAATTCCTCGAGCCGCGCCTCAGCGTCGGACTTGCCGCCCTTTGCGCCGTCTTCCGTCTCGTCGGTGATCTCATAGCCGCCATTGTACTTCACAACACCCGCGGCCATCAGGAAATAATAGATGCCCATGCCGAAGGCCATCAGGCACCAGATGGCCTTAAAGCCGATCAGCGCGCCCATATCCGGAATGGCAAAAAGGCCGAATATGCCCATCGCACAGCCGACAATGCCGCCAAAGATGCTTGCGGCCTTGCTGGGCTTATAGTGGATATTTCTTCTCATGGTGACCTCCTCACAGCTTCTTTCTTCGTGCGTCATATTCTTCTCTGCTCAGGATTCCCGCCTCGTAGAGAGTCTTGAGGTTCTTTTTCCTCTCCTCCCTGCTGCCGGTCTCCGCACTTGGCGTCACGGAGTTTTCCACAGGCTTTGGCGGAACGGGGATTTCTTCTGCCTCTTTAGACGCAGAATCGTCAGAAATTGTTTCTGCCCGCTCCTTCTTTCTCCACGGCATCGCCGCGCGGACGAAGCAGACCGCCGCACCGAGGCCGAAGAAAATTGCACCGGAGCGTCCGCTCTGTTCCTTCTGCTTCCGATCGTTTTCCACCATTTCCTGAACGGTGCGGTTCATCTCTTCATCGCCGAAGTCAAAGTCGCTCATATCGATCACAATGCTGTTCGTATTGTCAGCCTCCGGCGCGATCTGCGGCCAGATCAACGCCAGCGCCGCACCCAGCAAAATCACGCCGAGCACGATCATGCCCGGGCGGGTATAGATAGCGCGCAGCACCTCCATGTTGTTCTCGTGCCTGCGCTGCTGCTGGCGCTCCATTGCGTCGCCCAGCGACTGCAAAATATTTGCCATTGCCATGCCCTCCTCCTTTTGGCTCTATTCTACCGAAGAGAGGTTTGTCTTTCCAGCAAGTTGGGGTTTACATCTGTACTTTATCGCGCCACTTTGATGTTACATTGTGCTTTTTTGCGCATTGAGGGGAAATTGCCCGCCGTTGTCTTCAAAGGGGGTATTCTCCCGCGTGAGAGAATATCCCCTTTGCTTTTTTGCGATGGGCACTTACTCCTCGCTCTCTTCGTGCTCGGTGAGCGCCATGGAGATCACGCTGTCTCCCTCTTCCTTGAAGCGCATGACGATCACGCCCTGCGTGGCTCTGCCAGTGGTACGGATCGCCTCGACCGGTGTGCGGATCAGAATGCCCGCGCGGGTGACGAGCAGCAAGTCCTCGCTGCCGTCCACGACCTTGACGCCGACGATGCCGCCGGTCTTCTCGGTGACCATGTAGTTCTTGATGCCAAGGCCGCCGCGGTTCGTGATGCGGTATTCCTCGACGGGCGTTTTCTTGCCGTAGCCGTTTTCGGTGATGGTGAGCACCTCTTTGCCCTCCTGGGCTCGCGCGGCGCCAACGACATAGTCGCCCTCGCGCAGCTTGATGCCGCGCACACCGACTGCTGTGCGGCCCATCGGGCGCACGTCGTTCTCGTCAAAAACGACCGCCATGCCGTCGTGCGTGGCGATGAGGATCTTCTGCTCGCCGTCCGTCTCGCGCACGCTCACCAGCTCGTCGCCCTCGTCGAGGTTCAGCGCGCGGATGCCGTTGTTGCGCAGGTTCTTGAGCGTCTCGACCGGCAATCTCTTCACCGTGCCGTTGCGCGTCACCATGGTGAGGAACAGATTCTCGGCATTCAAGTCGCGGAAGTGGATCATCGCCTGCACGCGCTCGCCCGTCTCCACCTGGATGATGTTGACGATGTTTGTACCCTTGGCGGCCTTGCCGCTCTCGGGGATCTGATAGCCCTTCTTGCGGTACACCTTGCCGGTGTCCGTAAAGAAGAGGATATAGTCGTGGGTCGAGGCGGTGAACACGTCGACCACCGTGTCCTCGTCACGGGTGGTGATGCCCTTCTTGCCCATGCCGCCCTTACTCTGCGCGGTGTACTCGCTCGCGCTCGTGCGCTTGATGTAGCCGTTGCGGGTCAGGGTGAAGACGCACTGCTCTTCCTCGATGAGGTCTTCGATGTCGATCTCGTCCTCGACCTCCTGAATTTCGGTCTTGCGCTCATCGCCATACTTGTCGCGAATTTCAAGAAGTTCATCCTTCAAAACGCCCTTGAGCATCGTCTCGTTCGAAAGCAGCTCGACAAAGTACGCAATCTTCTTTTCGAGCTCGTCGTACTCGTTCTGGAGCTTCTCGCGGTCGAGGCCCTGCAAGGCCTTCAGGCGCATATCGAGAATGGCCTGCGCCTGAATATCGGAGAGGGAAAAGCGCTCCATGAGCTTTTCCTTCGCGTCGTCGTAGCTCGTGCGGATGATGTGGATGACCTCGTCGATGTTGTCCTGCGCAATGAGAAGACCTTGCAGCAGGTGCTCGCGCTCGCGCGCTTTTCTGAGGTCGTACTGCGTCCTGCGCGTGATAAGCTCTTCCTGGAAGGCGAGATACTCGTCGATGATGTGGCGCAGGGACAGAATCTTCGGCTGCTTCTGGTTATCGACGAGCGCCAGCATGTTGATGGCAAAGCTCGTCTGTAACTGCGTCTGCGCGAAGAGGCGGTTCAGGACCACCTGCGGATTCGCGTCGTGCTTGACTTCAATGACGATGCGCATACCCGTGCGGTCGGTCTCGTCGCGGATGTCGGAAATGCCCTCCAAACGCTTGTCGTTCACCTGGTCGGCCATGTTCTTGATGAGCATGCGCTTGTTCACTTGATACGGAAGCTCGGTAACGATGATGCGCGTGCGGTCGCGGCCGAATTCTTCAAATTCCGTGCGGGCGCGCAGGATGATCTTACCGCGGCCCGTGGCGTAAGCCGCGCGGATGCCGCTGCGGCCCATAATGATGCCCTTGGTCGGGAAGTCGGGGCCCGTGACGTGCTGCATCAGGTCGTAAAGCGTCGCCTCGGGATTGTCGAGCACGCAGACGCAGGCGTTGATGACCTCCGTGAGGTTGTGCGGCGGGATGTTCGTCGCCATACCGACGGCGATACCGGAAGAACCGTTGACCAGCAGGTTCGGGAAGCGCGCGGGCAGCACGCGGGGCTCCTTGCGGCTCTCATCGAAGTTCGGGTCCCAGTCGACGGTCTCCTTGTCGATGTCGCGCAGCATTTCGTTCGCGATCTTCGACATTCTGGCCTCGGTGTATCGGTAGGCGGCCGGAGGGTCGCCATCAATGGAACCGAAGTTGCCGTGGCCGTCGACGAGCATATAGCGCATGGAGAAGTCCTGCGCGAGACGGACAAGGGCGTCGTAGACCGACGCGTCGCCGTGGGGATGGTAGCGGCCGAGCACGTCGCCGACGCAGGTGGCGGATTTTTTGAAGGGCTTGTCGTTCGTCAGACCGTCCTCATACATGGCGTAGAGAATGCGGCGGTGGACGGGCTTGAGACCGTCGCGCACGTCGGGCAGAGCGCGGCCGACGATGACGGACATGGCGTACTCGATGTAGGAGGACGTCATTTCATGCACGAGCTCGCTCGTGACGATCTTCTGCTCGGGGAAGCGAATGTCCTCGGGCTTGTAATCTGTGTTTTTGTGAGCCATTTTGAAGATGTCCTCCTTTCTCAGAAGTCAAGATTGACGGCGTACTGCGCGTTCTTCTCGATGAACTCCTTGCGCGGCTCGACCTTTTCGCCCATGAGGACGGTGAAGGTCTCGTCGGCGAGGATGGCGTCCTCGAGCGTGATGCGGCGCAGGGTGCGCTTTTCGGGGTCCATGGTGGTCTCCCACAGCTCGTGGGCGTCCATCTCGCCAAGGCCCTTGAAACGGGAAATATCGACCTTGGCGTTCGGATTGTCGCCGCGCAGCTCGGCGGAGTATTTGTCGCGCTCCTCCTCCGAGAAGGCAAGGCGCGTCGTCTTGCCGCGCACGAGCTTGAACAGCGGCGGCACGGCGGCGTAGACGTAGCCGTTTTCGATGAGGGGACGCATATAGCGGAAGAAGAAGGTCAGCAGAAGGGTGCGGATGTGGGAGCCGTCCACATCGGCATCCGCCATGATGATGACCTTGTGGTAGCGGAGCTTGTTGACGTCGAAATCCTCGCCCAGTCCCGCGCCGAGCGCGACGATGACGGGCTGGAGCTTGTCGTTGCCGTAGATCTTATCGGCGCGGACCTTTTCGACGTTGAGCATCTTGCCCCAAAGCGGCAGGATCGCCTGGAAGCGGGAGTCGCGGCCCTGCGTGGCGGAGCCGCCCGCGCTGTCGCCCTCGACGATGTAAATTTCGGTCAGCTCGGGGTTATTCTCGTTGCAGTCGCGCAGCTTATCCGGCATCGCCGCGCCGCCGAGGGCGCTCTTGCGGCGGATGGATTCGCGCGCCTTGCGCGCGGCCTCGCGCGCGCGGTTGGCCATCATCGCCTTATCCAGAATGGTGCGGGCGACGACGGGGTTCTCGTCAAGGAACTGCATGAGCTTATCCGAGACGATGGCGTCCACGAGGGTACGCATGGAGGCGTTGCCGAGCTTGGCCTTGGTCTGACCCTCAAACTGCGCGTCGGTGAGCTTGACGGAGATGACGGCGGTAAGACCCTCGCGGCAGTCCTCGCCGGAGACCTTGTCGCCCTCTTTGATCAGGCCGACCTTGAGGCCGTAGGCGTTGAGCACGCGCGTGAGCGCGGCCTTGAAGCCGGTCTCGTGCATACCGCCCTCGGGGGTGTGGACGTTGTTGGCAAAGGAGAGGATGTTTTCCTGATAGCCGTCGTTATATTGCAAGGCGACCTCGGCGTAGGAATCGCCCCTGGTGCCGCTCATGTAAATAACGCCGGAGTGCAGCGCGTCCTTGGACTTATTGAGGAAGGTGACGAACTCGCGGATGCCGCCCTCGTAGCACATCTCGTCGCTCTGCTCCTGCCCCTCGCGCAGGTCGATGGTGCGGATGCGCAGGCCCGCGTTCAAAAACGCCTCCTCGCGCATACGGGTGTGGAGGATATCGTAGGAGTAGACCGTATCCTCGAACATTTCGGGGTCGGGCTTGAAGGTGACGGTGGTGCCGGTGTGGTCGGTGGTGCCGACGATGGTCATCTCCTGCGTGATATGACCGCGGGAGAATTTCATCTCGTGGATCTTGCCGTCCTTATGCACCTGCACGGTCAGCCATTCGGACAGCGCGTTGACGACGCTCGCGCCGACGCCGTGCAGGCCGCCGGAGACCTTATAGCCCCCGCCGCCGAACTTGCCGCCCGCGTGCAGGACGGTAAAGACGACCTCGAGCGCGGGACGTCCGGTCTGCGCCTGAATGTCCACGGGGATGCCGCGGCCGTTATCGATGACGGTGATGGTGTTGTCGGGATTGATCTGCACGGTGATGTCCGTGCAGTAGCCCGCGAGGGCTTCGTCGATGGAGTTATCGACGATCTCATAGACGAGGTGGTGCAGACCGCTCGTGGAGGTCGAGCCGATGTACATGCCCGGGCGCTTGCGCACCGCTTCCAATCCCTCAAGGACCTGAATTTCCGAGGCGTTGTAATCGTTGTTGGCGTCGACCGCCGTGGACTGCAGAAGTTCGTTGTCTGCCATGGGGTTCTCCTTTCGGTACAGGGTACGAAGAACCGGGCCGGAACGGCTTCCGACACGTTTCTTCGCACCTTGTATAGTATTTTCGGATGGGAAGGCCGCTTACATCGCGGCCTGTCTTTTTTTCTTCGCAAGAAGGTACACGCCATACACGAGCGCTTCACTCAGCACGCACAGAAACACAATGCCTGTGAGCGGCGCAAAGTAGAGCGCCGAGCGCAAGGGGCAGCACCCACCGTTCGTCGTGAGGAAGGAAAAAGGGACTTAACAGCATAGACAGGGCGATCGGGGTCTTCATGTCGGTTCCTCCATTCTTTTTTGCAGTGTTTGGCTCGAAAGTTCGGAGAGATAGACGATCTGGGGGTGGTAGGGGTGGTCGCAGACGAGGAAGGATTTGGGGAGGTCGTCGCAGACCTCGAGCACCGTGCCCTCCTGCTGCGCGCGGTCCAGAAAGGCGCGGGTCGTTTTGGACTGCGAGGTAATCTCAAGATCGAAGATGCCTATGATGCGCCGCTCGGCGAGCATCTGATTGCGGCCGATGTGCAGATACATTTCAGACCACCTTTCCATTCTCAACGTGGAGGACCTTGCCGCCGAGAAGCGTTTCCAGCCGGTCCTCCTCGCAGCAGGTGATAAAGACCTGACCGCCGGAGATGCGGTTGAGGACAAATTCCTGCCGGCGGGGGTCCAGCTCGGAGAGCACATCGTCGAGCAGGAGGACGGGCGAAAAGCCCGTCAGCTCGCGGAAAATGTCGCGCTCAGCGAGTTTGAGGGAGAGCGCCGCGGTGCGGGTCTGTCCCTGCGAGGAAAAGGCGCGGGCGGCGGCGCCGCCGATGGAGACCTCGATATCGTCCTTATGGGGTCCGGAGAGGCAAAGACGCGAGGCAAGCTCGGCGTGATAGTGGTCGCGCTGGTGCGCCATGAGCTGCTCAAAGACCGTCTCCTGCGGCGCCATCGGATCGGCGACGGTGCCGACGGTCCTGTACGCGAGCGTCAGCTCCTCCCGCCCGCCGGAGCATTCGCGGTGGGCGCTCGCGGCATAGTCCGCGAGGAGCTTACAGAAGCGGGCGCGGTAATAGATGAGCACCGCGCCGCACTGCGCCATGCGGAGGTTGAAATCGGGGAGCGCGTCGAGCAGCGAGGGGTGCTCCTCCGCGTCGCGCAGGATGCGCGTCTTGTGGTCGTAGAGGCGGTTATACTCGCTCAGCGCCGCGTCGTAGCGCGGGCGGAGCTGGGAGAGCGAGAGGTCCATGAAGCGCCGCCTTGCCGCGGCGCCGTCGCGGATGAGCAGGAGATCGTCGGGGCAGAAATAGACGGTGTTCAGCACACCCGAGAGATCGCCCGCGCGCTTGCAGGGGACCTGATTGACGCTCATTTTCCGGCGCTTGCCGCGGGACAGCTCGATCTCCACGGTAAAGTCGCGGCCGCGGGAAAAGACACTGCCGGTGAGCCTTGCCGCGTCGGCTTCAAAGGAGATCATCTCCTTCTCCGTACGGGCGCGGGGCGACTTGGCGCAGGAGAGGTAGACGGCGGCCTCGAGCAGATTCGTCTTGCCCTGCGCGTTCTCGCCGACGATGACGTTGACCGAGGGATCGAAGGTCACGCTCTGGTGCGCGTAGTTGCGGAAATGCTCCAGCGTGATGGCGTCAAGTCGCATATTCGACGGTGAGCTCCCGGCCCGCGAAGGCGACCACGTCGCCCGGGCGGAGCTTTTTGCCGCGCATGGTGCAGACCTCGCCGTTGACGGTGACCTCTTCATTCAGAATGCGCATCTTGGCCTCGCCGCCGGTGGAGACGAGATCGGCGAGCTTCATCAGGTCCTGCAGCTTGATATACTCGGTGGTGATGGGAAGAACGGTCATAAGGGGACCCCTTTTCTTTTATTGTGCCTTGAGACGGACGGGAAGGACCATATAAAGGAAGTTTTCTTCTCCGTCGGTCGGGACGAGGATGGCGGGAGAAATGCCGGTGTTCAGCTCGAGCTTGAGCTCATCGGCGGGCGCGAAGCGAAGCGCATCCATGAGGTAGCGGTTGTTGAAGCCGATCTCGAGACCCTGCCCGTCGCCGTCGATGCGGCAGACATCCTTGGCGTCGCCGTTGGCGGTCTTGGCAGAGAGGAGCACGCGGTCCTGCTCGAAGATACAGCGCACGGGGCTTTTGAGCTTTTCGGAGATGACGACGCTCACGCGGTCAAGACTCTCGAGCATCGCCTTGGTATCCACGGTGACGGAGATGGGGTTGCGGCGCGGAATGGCGTTTTTGTAGTCGAGAAATTCGCCCTCAAGGCGGCGGCAGATCAGCTCGGTCTCGCCCATTTCAAAGAGAATGTGGCGCTGGCCGAGGGTGATGGTCGCGAAAGCGTCGATGTCCTCGCAGATCTTTTCGACCTCGTTGAGCGCAGCGCCGGGCGCGACGAAGGAGAACGCGCCGCCCTCGATCCGCTCGAGCGGCTCACGGCGAAGCGCCAGACGGAAGCCGTCGACCGCGACGACGGTCAGACCGTTGTCGCCGATCTCGAAGAGCTCGCCCATGTGAACGGGACGGGCCTCGTTCGTGGAGACGGCGAAGGAGGTCTGCTGGATCATGGAGCGCAGCGTCTTTTCCGGCAGGGAGACGGAATACTTCTCCTCGACCTCCGGCAGCTCCGGAAAGTCGGCGGCGGAGAGGGCGAGAATGTCGAAGTCGGCATCGCCGCAGGAAAGATGGACCACGAGCTTTTCATCGGACGAGAAGGTGATCATATCGTCGGGCATACGGCGGATGATGTCGCCGAACAGGCGCGCGGAGAGGACCAGCTCACCGCCCTCCTGCTCCTCAACGGGAAAGCGGGTGCGGATGCCGGTCTGCATATTGTAGCCGGAGACGGTCAGCACGCCGTCGCCGCACTGGAGCAGGAGACCCTCGAGCGCGGGAATGGAGCTTTTCGCGGCGACCGCGCGGGAGGTGGTATTGACGGCGTTTTGAAGAAGGAGCTTTTCGCAGGAAAATTTCATATTGCGATCCCTTTCTTGAAAAAAGAATAGATTATTTCGTCGTTATCGTAGTAGAGGAGAAAAATTGTGGAAAAGGGGAGAGAGGCTTAGAAAAATAAGGGTTTTCGGCTGTGAAAAACGATGGGGAAAGAAAATGGAAAGAATCGGTCTTTGTGGAAAGTTGAGGTTATCCACAGAAGGCGCGGCCGGAAACGTGTTAACTCAGGGGAAAACATCACTTCTTGGAGTTGATGTTGATGGTGATGTCCTTGATGGTCTGGGCGAAGCCCGGGTCGTTCTGAAGCTTCGTTTCGACCTGCTCGAGCGCGTGGAGAACGGTGGTGTGATCGCGTCCGCCGAACTCGCGGCCGATGTCGGGCGTGGAGAGATTCGTCATGCGGCGGACGAGGTACATGGCGGCCTGACGGGCGGTGACGGCCTCGCGGCTGCGGGAGGGTCCCTTGACCACAGCCTCGTCGATGCCGAAAAAGCGCGAGACCTCGTCGATGATGGAGGCGGCGGTGGGAATGTACTCGTTGGATTTGCGAAGCATATCGCGCACGGCGCGGTTGGCGCTCTCCTCGTCCATCTCCTTGCCGATCAGGTCGCGGTAGGCGAGGATCTTATTCATCGCGCCCTCAAGCTGGCGGACGTTGCTGGAGACGTTCTCTGCGATGTACTTGGCAATGTCGTCGTCGATGACGCTGCCCCATTGGGCCGCCTTGTTTTTGACGATGGCAAGGCGCGTTTCAAAATCGGGCGGCTGGACGTCGACGAGCAGGCCCCACTCGAAGCGGGTCTGAAGACGGTCGTCGAGCAGCTGCATCTCCTTGGGCGAACGGTCGGAGGTGAGGACGATCTGACGCTTGGACTCGTAGAGGGTGTTGAAGGTATGGAAGAACTCCTCCTGCGTCTGCTTGCGGCCGGCAATGAACTGTACGTCGTCCATCAGCAGAAGATCCGCGTCGCGGTACTTGCTGCGGAACTCGACGTTCTTACCGGTGCGAATGGCCTCGACCAGCTCGTTGGTGAAATCGTCGCCCTTGATGTAGACGATCTTGGCGTTGGGCGTTTTGGTGCGGATCTCGTGCGCGATGGCGTAGATCAGGTGCGTCTTGCCGAGGCCGGAGTCACCGTAGATGAAAAGCGGATTGTAGTGCTCCGCCGGCGCGTCCGCGACCGCGCGGGCCGCGGCGTAGGCGAGCTTGTTGCTGTCGCCCACAACGAAGGTATCGAAGGTAAATTCGCCGGACTCCAAAAGAGAGGTCGGCTTTTTGGGCTTCTCCTGCCCGAGGGCGCTGCGCTCGGCGGCGGAGAGGAGCTTCACGTCGAAATCGGCGGAGAAGATCTCCTTCAATGCCGCCTTGAGGTTCGGCAGAAAGAGGGATTCGATCGTCCCGCGCTTGAAGTCGTTGGGACAGCAGAGGTAAAAGGTCATATCGCGGATGGCGACCGCCTCCACCTCGTCGAACCAGGTGGAGATGGCCGTTTCGGCCAAACCGCCGGCGCGCAGGCGTTCGAGCACGACCTGCCAGACGTCAGCTACAGAGTTCAAAGAAAACGCTCCTTTCGTGGGCGGAAATGAAGGCGCGGCCCGCTGTGGAGCAGCGCATAATATCACCTCTTTATTATACCAGAGACGGAGGAAAAAAGCAACCGTATTTTATATTTAGATAAGGTAAGATGAGCCGTGAAAGGAGCGATTTGCGGTCGGAAAAGCGGGAGACCACAAGATTTTGTGGCTTGACAGGGTGGGCCGCATCTTATATAATATCCTCTGCGTTGCGTTGAATGCGGCGCAGGAAAAAGGCTACTGCGGGGGCGGGAGACCGCCGCCGTCGAGTAAGAGCGGCCGATGGCCGCCGGCAAATTTTTTCAGGAGGTGTAACGCAATGGCTACTTCTCGTACCTATCAGCCCAAGAAGCTTCAGCGCTCCAAGGAACACGGCTTCCGCAAGAGAATGGCAACTGCCAACGGCCGCAAGGTCCTGGCCCGCCGCCGCGCAAGAGGCCGCGCCCGTCTGACCCATTGAGGGAGCCAAAGGCGCATCGCATATAGATAGACCGAGGGACGGACGATGGGAAAAATCGCCGTCCCTTAGAGGCTATCGTCCGAAAACGCCGGAACGGCGGAAAAGGACGGATGCAGGAGAGAAGCAATGAAGCGAACGATGACCGTCAAGGAGAATTATGAGTTCCGCCGGATCTACGCCAAGGGGCGGTCCGGCGTTTCGCCGTACCTTGTGGTCTACGTCCGCCCGAACCGGCGGGGGCGTAACCGCCTCGGCGTAACGGTGAGCACAAAGCTCGGACACGCCGTGGTGCGCAACCGCGTCCGCCGCCGTCTGCGGGAAATTTTCCGGCTCAATCAAGGCGGGCTCGCGCAGGGGTATGATATGATCCTCGTCGCGCGCACGCGCGCGGTGGGGGCGGAATACCGCGAGCTCGAGCGCGCGTTTCTCAGCGTGTGCGGAAAGCTCGGACTGCGGGAGAAGAAGCCGTGAAGCGATTTCTTCTCGCGCTCGTGCGCTTTTACCGGAAAAGCATCTCTCCCCTGCGTCCCCCCTGCTGCCGCTTTATTCCCACCTGCTCGCAGTACGCGCTCGAGGCCATCGAGAAGTACGGCGCGCTCAAGGGGGGCTGGCTGGCGTTCAAAAGAATTATGCGGTGCCATCCGTTCTATCGGGGCGGAAAGATCTACGACCCTGTTCCCTGAGGGGGAACACCAAAAAACACGGAGGACACAAAAATGTTTGCAACGATCGGATACTATATCTGTATCCCCTTCGCATGGCTGCTCCGCGCGCTCTATGAGCTGACAGGCTCTTACGGCTGGGCGCTGGTGCTCTTTACCGTGGTCATCAAGCTGATCATGCTGCCCTTCCAGATGAAATCGAAGAAGAGCATGATGCGCATGAGCCGCTTCCAGCCCATGATCAAAGAGATCCAGACCCGCTATAAGAACAATCAGGTCAAGATGAACGAGGAGCTGCAGAGACTCTACGCAGAGGAAGGCGTCAACCCCATGAGCGGCTGCCTGTGGAGCTTCCTGCCCTTCCCCATCCTCATTGCCCTGTATTCCATCATCCGTCAGCCCATCACGCGCTTCATGATGCTCACGACCACGGCCATGCAGGGCGTGATCGACGCGGTGAGCGCGGCGGGCTTTGACCTCGCCGCCATTGCCATGACGGCGAACGACGGCGCCGTGACCGTGAAGGACGGTCTGACGCAGCTGCAGCCCTACGGCCAGATCACGCTCGTGAAGGCCGCGCAGGAGCTGGGCGTCGCCCTGCCCGAGGGCTGGATCCACATGGACTTCAGCTTCCTCGGCATGGATCTTACCATGATCCCCAGTGACGTCATCGGTCAGATCGGGACCGGCGGCTGGGCTGTTATCGGCGTGCTGCTCATTCCCATCGTTTCCGGCGCGCTGAGCTTCTGGCAGTCCAAGGTCTCCATGGCCGGCAATCCCTCGGCCGCGGACCCCAACGACCCCACCGCGCGCTCGAGCCGCATGATGATGTGGATGATGCCCATCATGTCCCTCTGGATCGGCTTTACCCTGCCCGCCTCCCTCGGCGTGTACTGGATCGCGAACAGCGTTCTGATGCTCGTGCAGGAGAAGGTGCTCAACAAGTATTTCAAGAAGAGCATGGCCGCGGAGGACGAGGCGCGTGAGAAGGCCCGCATGGAGGACCGTCTCCGCCGCATGGAGGAGGCCCGCGTCGCCCAGCAGCAGCGCGAGGCCGAGAAGAAGAGCCTGAAGGAAAAGCAGAAGGCCGCGCAGGCCGCCAAGGCTGCCAAGGCCGAAAAGGCCAGGAAGGCCACCACCGAGAACGGCCGCATCGGAGACCGTCCGTACGCGAGAGGCCGTTCGTTCAACGCCGACCACTACGGCGAATAACGAAAAGGAGCTTGTCTTAGATGATCAAGTTTATTGATATGACGGGCAAGACCGAGGACGAGGCCATCCGCCGCGCATTGGAGCAGCTCGGTCTGGAGCGCGACGACGTTTCCGTCGAGATCCTCGAGCGCGCGAAGTCCGGCTTCCTCGGCATCGGCGGCTCGCCCGCAACGGTCCGCGTCAGCTATGACGACGGTCAGCCGGAGCTGGTCAAGCCCGAGCCCAAGAGCGCCGCGCCCAAGGCGGAGAAGAAACCCGTTTACTGCGCCGAGGTGCTGCAGAAGGAAGTACGCGCCAGGGAAAAGCAGGAACGCGAGGCCAAGCGCGGCGAGCGCAGGGCCGAGCCGAAGGCCGAGAAGGCTCCGCGCGAGCCGGTCGTGCTCGGCGAGGAGATCCGCGACGAGAAGAGCGAGCAGATCCGCACGTTCCTCTCCGGTCTGCTCGAGCACATGGACGCCAAGGCCGAGGTCAAGGTCTATGAGGTCGAGAAGAATCGCTACAAGGTCATTTTAGAGGGTGAAAAGCTCGGCGCGCTCATCGGCCGCCGCGGCGAAACGCTCGACGCCATTCAGCAGCTGACGAACTATTCCATCAACCGCGGCGGCGAGAGCAAGCGCGCCCGCGTGCAGATCGACGCCGAGAACTACCGCGAAAAGCGCGAGGAGAGTCTGGAGCGTCTGGCGCAGAAGGTCGCGGGCAAGGTGGTCAAGTACCGCCGCAACGTGACGCTCGAGCCGATGAACGCCTACGAGCGCCATGTGATCCATACGGCGCTGCAGGACACGCAGTACATCACGACCTTCTCCATCGGCACGGAGCCGAACCGCCGCGTGGTGGTCTCTTACGACCGCACAAAGCAGTAAAAAGCAGCGAAAAAGAAAGATGCCATACGGCATCTTTCTTTTTTTCAGGGGCGAAGCTCTGCTATGATGGAGCGGAGAAATGAAACGGGAGGATGATCCTCATGAAGCTGGTATCGTGGAACGTGAACGGCCTGCGGGCCTGCCTGAACAAGGGCTTTCTGGATTTTGTGGCGCTCGCGGACGCGGATGTGATCTGCCTGCAGGAGACGAAGCTGCAGCCGCATCAGGTGAGCTTCGAGCTGCCGGGCTACCGGATGTATTTCAACAGCGCGGACAAGGCCGGCTACTCCGGCACGGCGGTGCTCACGAGAAAGGAGCCGCTGAACGTCACCTACGATTTCGGCGACGACGAGCACCGGCACGAGGGGCGCGTCATCACGGCGGAGTACGAGGATTTCTACCTTGTGTGCTGCTATACGCCGAACTCGCAGGATGAGCTGAGGCGTCTCCCCTATCGGATGCGGTGGGAGGACGACCTGCGGGAATACCTCTGCGGGCTGGATCAGACGAAGCCCGTGGTGTACTGCGGCGACCTGAATGTGGCGCACGAGGAGATCGACCTGAAGAATCCCAAGACGAACCACTTCAACCCCGGCTTTTCCGACGAGGAGCGCGGGAAGATGACTGAGCTGCTCGCGGCGGGCTTTGTGGATTCGTTCCGCGCGCTCTGGCCGGACCGCGCCGACGCCTATTCGTGGTGGAGCTACCGCGCGGCGTCGCGGGCGCGGAACGTGGGGTGGAGGATCGACTATTTCATTGTATCCGAACGGCTGCGCGGGCACATCAAAAAGGCGGAGATCTGGAGCGAGATCATGGGCAGCGACCACTGCCCCGTGATGCTGGAGCTGGAATGAACGGAAAAGGCGGACGCCCGTGGGCGTTCGCCTTTTGTGCCGCCGAATTTCGGAGCAGAGCGAACATCTGTTTGAAAAAGTGCTTGTACTACGCGGCGGAATGTGGTACAATAATATACTTCAAAAACGACGCGGAGAGGGTGAGCGCATGAGCGTACACGAGGGGCACCGACAGAGAAAAAAGGAGCAGTTCCGCGAGCATGGGCTGGACGCCTTTGCCGACCATGAGGCGTTGGAGCTGCTGCTCTATTACGCCATTCCGCGGCAGGACACGAACCCCATCGCGCACCGTCTGATCGAGCGCTTCGGCTCGCTCGAGGGCGTGTTTTCCGCGCCGGCCTACGAGCTGCAGAAGGTCGAGGGCGTGGGTGAGAACGCCGCGACGCTCATCCGGCTGCTCTTCCCGCTCTGCCGCCGTGTGCGCACGAGCGGCGGAAGGCATGAGGTCATTTTCAACACGCGCGAGAACATCGGCGCGTATTTCATCGAGCTGTTCCTCGGCGAGCGGCGGGAGGTCTTTTACGAGGCATGTCTGGATGCGAAGGGCAAGCTGCTCGCCTGCTACCGATTGGCGGAGGGCAGCCCGGATCAGGTGACGATCAATATGCGCCGGGTGGTGGAAAACGCGCTCGACGCCAACGCGAGCCTGGTGGTGCTGTCGCACAACCATCCGAGCGGCGTGGCGCTGCCGAGCAAGGAGGACAACCAGACGACCTTACAGATCAAGCGGGCGCTTGCGGACATCGGCGTGCAGCTGGTGGACCATGTGATCGTCGCGGACGGGGACTTTGTGTGCCTGCGCGATAACGGACTTTTGGATTGAGGAGGCAGACCATGGAATTCAAGCTCCATGCGCCGTTTCAGGCGACCGGCGACCAGCCGGAGGCCATTGCCGCGCTTGTGCGCGGCGTCGAATTGGGACTGGACGAGCAGGTGCTGCTCGGCGTGACCGGCTCGGGC